>Ga0265293_10000124_pt1 | contig 180485 bp, 177 predicted proteins | sample Munlanlewell138R_FD_192505 | JGI IMG/M metagenome (GOLD analysis project Ga0265293, IMG submission 192505) | Leachate microbial communities from a municipal landfill in Southern Ontario, Canada - Leachate well 138R | ecosystem: Engineered > Solid waste > Landfill > Unclassified | place... | reverse complement strand
CCACAACCACAACCACAACCACAACCACAACCACAACCACAACCACAACCACAACCACAACCACAACCACAACCACAACCACAACCACAACCACAACCAGTTTATACGCCACCATCTCAGCGAGAGAACATTCCACTCTCCAGCATCGAACAGAACCCCTCGGCCTACACTCATCCTCGCGATGGCATGCCACAAATACCATCACGCGGAGGAGATAATACCCGACAACGTTAATTTAGCCGTAAGAGGTATGGTATTTTGTGTCATGCTTGGGTACAATAGGAGATAATTATGACAAAGATTTTATTAGTTGAGGATGATAAGAGTCTACGTGAAATATATGGCGTGCGGCTACTCGCCGAAGGGTACGATATTGTATCAGCAGGGGATGGTGAAGAGGCGCTTGCTATGGCTATCAAGGAGCGTCCAGATCTTATCGTAAGTGATGTTATGATGCCAAAGATTAGCGGCTTCGATATGCTCGATATTCTCCGCAGCACCACCGAGACAAAAGATATTAAAGTTATTATGATGACCGCTCTTTCAAGCGATGACCAGCGAGAACGCGGTGAGCAACTCGGCGCCGATCGATACCTTGTTAAATCCCAGGTTGGCATCGAAGATGTCGTACGCACTGTCCATGATGTTCTGGGAGATATGCCCGGTGCAACACCGGCACCACAACAAGCTTTCGGTACACCAGCCCCGTCTGCTGTCGCACACACAGCGCCTACACCCGCCCCACAGCAGGTGAACCCTCAGCCAGCACAGGCAGTTACTCCACCCCATCAAGCGCCAGTGCCGCCAGCACCAGCACCACAACCTGCACCAGTGCAAAATCCAGCTGCAGTCAATCCGTCTCCTCAACCAGCGAGCCAGCTGCCACAGCCGACCGCTCCGTTCTCTACACCTCGACCAACAGGGCTCGGTGATCGTATTATCCAGCCCCTCCAAGCACAAGCACAACCTGCAGACGTAGCAAGCTTAATGGCACAAGAGCTTCAGCAAAATCAACCGCAGCAAACACCAGCACCTCAGCCGCAACCCACACCAGGACCAACGACACCACCTCAGCAATAACCCTGCATGATACACTAGGTCCATGGACAAGAGCTCAGACATATCGACTCGTCTCAATAAATATATTGCACTCCACAAAGGCATTTCACGTCGTGAGGCTGATGAAATAATTGCACACGGCGATGTCATGATTAACGACTCTGTCGCACAGCTTGGCGCAAGAATTAAACCACACGATACAGTGGCAATTAAAGGAGAGAGGCTGTCTACGCAGAGTACAGCCCTGCGATACATATCGTTTCATAAGCCAGCCGGCTATGTCTGCTCACGGCGCGCACAGGGCGATGCGCCAACCATTTACGCACTACTGCCTGACGAACTACACGTACTGAAGCCTGTCGGGCGCCTCGATAAGGATAGCTCTGGTATCCTCCTACTCACAAACGACGGTGACTTTACCCACCGCATGACCCATCCATCATTTCACAAGCAAAAGACTTATCTCGTCTCACTCGACCACGATCTTGAGCCGCTCCACCAACAGATGATTAACGATTACGGCATTCACCTCGAAGACGGTATCAGTAAACTCACCCTTGAGCGTCAATCAGAGCATAATCGAACCGACTGGACCATCCTTATGCACGAAGGGCGCAATCGTCAAATTCGCCGAACCTTTGCCGCACTGGGCTACACTGTCACGAAGCTCCATAGAACACAGTTTGGTCATTATTCGCTGGGTGATATGAAGCCTCGATCGTGGCAAGATATTCATATATCGTAAATGATATATTGCTTACGCTCGCAAAAAGACCATACCTCTGATATAATTAGCCGAAGTTATGGCCTCAAAACTACCTACTGTTGCAATCATTGGTCAAGCGAACGTCGGTAAGAGTTCGCTCTTTAATCGAATGGTCCGCTCCCAGCAAGCAATTGTAGCGCGCGAAGCTGGCACAACACGCGATAGTGTACTAGGGCGGGTGGAGTACGCATATCATCAATTCTGGCTCGTTGATACAGCTGGTATGAAAGATGCGGCTGATGAATTCGAAGCAACCATCCAAGAGCAAATCGAGGAGGCGACACTCGCAGCTGACGTTATCCTCGTTGTCGTTGACGGCACACAATACGTGAGCGATCATGATCGAACTGTCGCTAAAAAAGCACTCCGCAGCAAGAAGCCTGTCATACTCATCGTCAACAAATCCGACCTTGCCGGCAGTCTCCCTGATGATGAATTTAAGCGTCTTGGTATAAAAACTATCGTCCGCACAAGCGCTGAACATAATCGCGGTACCCGTAGCGTACTCGATCATATTGTCGAGCATATTCCCGCGAAACACGAGGAAGAGCCGGACGACACCCTGCGCATCGCACTCATCGGTCGACCAAACGTTGGAAAAAGCCATCTCTTCAATACACTTGTCGGCAAGCAGCAGGCAATCGTAGCGAACGTCGCCGGTACAACCCGTGACGTCAACCGAACCACTGTTCGATACAATCAGCGTGCCGTTGAGATTCTCGATACAGCCGGCATTCGTCGCCAGGGGAAGCAAGAGGTAGGTATCGAAAAGTTCTCCGTACTCAGAACGCTCCAAGCTATTGAGGAAGCGGACATCTGCCTTCTCCTTATGGACGTTAATGAGCTCAATGTTGCGCTCGACCAGCGCCTTGCAGGTATTATTGCCGAGGCCGGCAAAGGTCTTGCTCTTGTCGTCAGCAAATGGGATAGCGTTGAAGGGAAGGATGCCTACACCCGCGATGCACTCGCGCCACGTATTGCACGCAACTTTGATTTCGTGCCATGGGCACCCCTTATATTCACATCATCCGTTACCGGGCAAAATGTCACCAAGCTTTTTGATCTTGCGCTCGACATCGAAGCACGTCGCGATCAAGAGACAAAAACGAGAACCCTGAATGATCTCTTGCAAAAAGCAATCCAAAAGCACCCGCCGGCAGGCCTCAAGAACACCCATCCAAAGCTTCGCTACATCGTCCAGACAGACACGACACCTCCTTGGTTTGTGATTCATGGCTCAAATCTCAAGTTTGTCCACTGGAGCTACAAACGCTACCTAGAGCGACTTATCCGTGAGACGTATAATTACGCCGGTGTACCAATAAAGTTTAGCTTTATTGACGAAAAGCAAGTCAAGAGTAATAAAGAACGTATCAAGCAGGGTAAAGCACCCGTTACAAAGGCATATAAGAAAGCAAAAGAAGCCGAAAAAGGAAAATAGCCTCGGACGAACCGAAGGCTATTTTCCTTTACGGTTAATCCGAGGCTGCGTAGGTTATGGGGCGTATGCGCGCAATCTCTTCCTGGTAACGCCTTTCAGCGGCCTGAAGACGCCGACAGGCGGGGATCACGATAGTCACAGACAGTGCCATCAAAATCACCGCCGGTGCGACATTGAAGAAGGCTTGATGTGCTTCGTTGAAGAAGCTCAGACTGAGCAGAAGCCAGACGAAAGCACTAAGCGCCCAGGGTGTGTACATCCAGAACGTCTTGTGCAACCCTGCCGACTTGTCGATCGTTGCACGACCCCACTCACACCAGAACACGCCAACGTGAAACAACCATAGCAGCACCGAGAGAACAGTCAGAACCCACAGGACGACAACCATTCGTTGCCCCTTTCATGAAATGAACAAAATCCTACAAGAGTATATTATACCACTATGGCTATTAAAAATCAATAATGCTACACTGAGTACATGAAAATCATCCTCACCCAGGGCAATCCAGGCTCACAATATGCAGCGACGCGTCACAATGTTGGATGGATGATTGCCGATGCACTTGCCGCATCGCAAGGTATATCTTTCTCGAATCAGGCGAAGTTCTTTGCGGCAATCACCGAATTCTCGCTCGATAATGAGAAAATCCTCCTTGTGAAACCAACAACGTTTTACAACGAGACCGGACGTACTGCGCGTGCACTTCTTGACTTCTATAAACTCAGATCGACCGACATGCTCGTCATCCATGACGACCTATCGCTCCCATTCGGCACCCTGCGTGTTCGCGAAAAGGGTAATGCTGCCGGCAATAACGGCATCAGAAGCCTCAATACACACCTTGGAGAAGCCTACTGGCGACTCCGCATCGGTATCTGGAATGAACTTCGTGACATCAAAATGACGCTGATTTTGTGTTATCACGGTTCTCTAAAGAAGAAACTGAACACCTAGTTCAGGATGTAATCCCTATAGCTCAAACATTCGTCACGCAGTTCTGCCAGGGTAGTCTTTCGACAACAAGTGTCCATACTATCACGACGTCTACGTGACAGCTGTTTCCTAAAACTCATGCACTGTAATTGACTTTATTACACTGATATGTTAATACCAGGCAAACCTCCAAGAACTGGAGGTGCGTGGCTTCACCGATATTTCCGAGGTGGAGTTCCGCGCGAACGGCATGTATGGCGACCGAGGTACTTACTTCGCGTTCGCCGGCGGATGCCGAGTCGTGCTTGAGTACGCGCATCCGGCAGTCCTGCCAGGTCTGGAATGGACGCTCATCGAGCGCTCCAGCAAGGGGAAAGACAACGATGTCTTCCTCCCGAACCCCACGGCCGCGAAGGTCGGCGAGCTGGACGCCTTCCAGTACTGCTATTCCACGGACGCCGAAGTGTCCGATACAGACGAGTAGCACCAACCCCGGGTGGGGGCGCACAGCGCCCTCGCCCCCTATCCCTGATGCAAGAAACCGCCCATTGATGACCAGTGGGCGGTTATTATATATGACAAAATGTACACTTAGAAATGAAAAGTGTGCATGAGAGGCGGACCATAGTGGTCTCCGCCTCTCATGCAGCACATCGTCTGCTACTTGGTGAGGAGTGGTTCGTGGTGCCGATCGACGACGTCGGTCTTCTTTCCTCGCTTGACGAGAGCGAGCCACCAGAGCCCGCCCGTAGCGAGCATGACGATGGCAACCCAGAAGATGACACTCATCACGACCGCGGGGATGAAGATGACTCCTTCCGCGCCGACATGACGCTCCGCGTAGATGACAGTGAGCGCCTGAAGACCGACAAGCAAGCCACCGAAGCCGAACAGGGCAGCCGCGCGACATCGCCTACTCGGCGACACCGTCAGAAACACCCGCAGAAGCATACCAGCACCAACGAGCGCCACGACACCCCACCAAATGTAGAAGAACAAACCGGGCATGGTATTCTCCTTTCGCCCGAAACACCACGACTCTCGCGATGCTATCTTTTTATTATACCACAAGTACTTACATTCTGTCAATACATGTGCCATAATGATCATCGATCTCGTCGAGTAGCGGCGAAGCATATAGTAGACGTCGCTCCGACATCTAGACCTGAGAGAAAAGGGAAGAAGATAACACCATCATGCGCGATCTCAGCCACTCCGCCTGATCGCCTCAAGTAATTACACCCCAGTGTACAACTGGGGTGTAATTACTTCCTGAGGTTCAATAACCATAATATTACCCACTAAAAAAGCGCTAGGTAAGGGTGGGCATCACCTAGCGCCATTTTACCCTTCAACCCACCCCAGAAAAGAAGCGTCGACGGAACTCCACGAACCGCGCGCCTGGGCGAACCACTATTGTGTAGTCTCTTCTTTGAACGGGACCTTACTCTCGGGGGACGAAAGAAAGGGGTTAAAGGGGTTAGTATGCGTGCAACGTTTTGATGCGAATACGTGGAGGGTAGAATACGTAGTCCGCCATTGCACACAACCTAACTTTACAGTTAGAATAGGGGGTATAAGGTGCGTTTGATTGACCTCGCTGATCAATCAATCATGTCTTATACTAGCACTCATTTGACTATATGTCAACACTTTTTGACACATTTTTTATGAAAATCAATAAAATATCACCAGATACGCATGATTTTCTCCAGATTGTATCTGGTATTGCCAAACCGCCAAAAAGCTTATACTTTATAGGAAAACTACCAGAACGACGTATCCCGAGCGTTGCAGTCGTTGGCAGTCGCAGACCAACCACCTACGGCAAAGAGGTGACCCACCGGTTCGCCTACGACCTTGCACGGCAAGGTATTGCTATCATGAGCGGCCTGGCTATCGGTGTCGATGGTATCGCGCATCGTGGAGCACTCGAGGCAGGCGGCACAACGATTGCCGTCCTTGGCAACGGACTCGATAGTATTTATCCATCAGCGCACAAGCAACTCGCACGAGACATCGTCACCGCAGGCGGCGCAATCATCAGCGAATACGAGCCGGATGTCCTCGCGCGTGGTTTTCAATTTCTCGAGCGCAACCGCATCGTCAGCGGACTTGCCGACGCCGTTCTCATCACCGAAGCCGCGAGTCGTAGCGGCACGCTCAACACTGCCGCACACGCACTTGAGCAGGGCAAGGAGGTCTTTGTTGTACCGGGCAATATTACCAGCGTCATGAGCGCAGGCTGCAATCAACTTTTAAAGCAAGGCGCGACACCCGTGACCTGTGCTGAAGATATTCTTGAGATCATTGCACCACAACTCCTCACCGAGCAAGCGACACTACCACTCGGCAATACGCCGGAAGAGTCGCAAATCATCGAGCTCCTTCAGGAGGGCATACGTGACGGTGACGAGCTCCAGCGCAGAAGTGGTATCGAACCAAGCACACTCTCGATGTCGCTCACTATGCTCGAGCTGAACAGTACCATTCGTGCACTCGGTGCAAATCAGTGGACGCTGAAGTAGTCACTTTGCACACAAATAGCCAAAATGCTACACTTGACTTGCCTAGCGTTGAGTGCCACGCGAGGTCCACTCGTCGGGCGCTCCGCATAGGAGACGCTTGACATGAATGAGAGGAAAGACAATGTCCATTGTGACTTCCGACGCCCGATCAATCACCGATGAAACCCTGCACCAGCAGATGGAGACATGCTGGCGAGAACAAGCACAGCAAAAGCTCGAAGATGAGCGACGAGACGCCGAAGGCGAACTCGACGAAGCGATCGCCGCAGCGATCCAGCGCCTTATTCACAAGGAGGTCTACAACCTGCAGCCCATCAACCTGGTGGATCAAGACGCAGAGGCGGTACTCATCGAAAATCCCGACGCAGACACTGACTGCTTCGAGACAATCGGCGCGGTCGAGTCTCCCTTGAGCGGCTTGGTGTTCGTGCCTGGTGCAGCCACCTTCGCGCTGATCGTCATCGACGAGCTCAACGATTACTACCCAGTCTCAACGGAATGGGTAGCGCGAGAGCTCATCAACGAAAACACGATCGAACTCAAGGATACGGGCAACTTCGCCGTACTGATCGACTGGCTCGACGAACTCGGCCTGCTGTCCGAGCGACAGCTCAATAAGCGGCGTCGACGCCTCCAGCGTCTGCTGACAGCGTCGGTCTAATTCCACCAAGCGTCGAAGCCCACCCCCCTATAGCGGGGTGGGCTTTTGACCTTTCATAAACCGATTATCTTTGCGGTACGTCTCTGTATCTGATACGATATGCCTCATGAGACGACCAACCCTAAGAGAAATCCTAACTATCCCCAACGCTATGAGTGCAACAGGAGCTGGCCTCGTCATAAAGGGGAGTGCTGAGTCTGACCCGGCCAAATCACTAGGCTACACAACTGCAGGTCGCTCGCTTGACCTCTTCGACGGCATCGTGGCTCGAACGCTCGATCAAGGATCAGATTTTGGTGCTGGCGTCGATGCGCTCTCTGATAAGGTCGGCATGGCAGCAATCGTCGGAGGCGGACTCTATCACAAGCGTATCCCGAAAGCTGCAGGTGCAGCAATTATCGCACACAATATCATAAATGCTACTGCCAGTATCGCCCATGAAATCCGCCACCCAGACAGTGCAGCACGACCAAGTAAACTTGGCAAGATCGGTCTCTTTGTTGAAAATATTGGTACCTTATCGTATATCGCGAGTAGTGCTGTCGAAGCAAAGCGTCCAAATAGTCGCGCTGCTGTCAGCCTCAAGCTCGCAGGCCATACGCTCACTGCTACAGGCGTCAGCCTTGGTCTCGCTGCTGGTGTAGGCTACGTCAAACGAGCTGTCAAATAAAAGCACACTCACCGCCCAAGAAAACAGCAGCGCACTGATATACATCGATGGAAGTTTCGTCATTCCTTGGTCGTTCTAGCAACTGAGGATCATTTTCTTTTTGACAAAGCTCCGCACCTTGCGTTATATATAAGGACTGTGTTTCACTAAAAAGCACGAGGATTTATTTATATGAGCAAGAATTTAGTTATCGTAGAGAGTCCGGCAAAAGCCAAAACAATCGAGAAGTATCTTGGTAAAGATTTTACTGTGCTCTCGAGCATTGGCCATATCCGATCTATTCCAAAGAAGACGAAAGACGGTACGCCACCGATTGATATCGAGAACGGCTTCAAGACACAGTACGAAATTGACGCCGAAAAAAAGAAGACGATCGCTGAACTACGAAAGGCAGCAAAAAATGCCGATCAAGTCTGGCTCGCAACCGATGAAGACCGCGAAGGAGAGGCGATTGCTTGGCATCTCTGTGAAGTCCTTAAAATCGACCCGAAAACAACAAAGCGCATTGTCTTCCATGAGATTACCAAAAATGCCATCGAAGAAGCTATCAAGCAGCCGCGCACTGTTGATATGAAAATGGTCGAAGCACAGCAGGCCCGTCAGATTCTCGACCGCATCGTAGGCTTTGAGCTCAGTCCTGTCGTCTGGCAAAAAGTTCCAGGCGGTAAAAGCGCAGGTCGAGTCCAGAGCCCAGCCGTACGACTTCTCGTCGAGAGAGAACGTGAGATTATGCAGTTTGAAGGCAAAAGTCAGTTTCGAGTTATTGCTCTATTCCAGCACGACGGCGAAGAGTTCAAAGCAGAGCTCAAACAGCGCTTTGACACCGAAGCTGAAGCAATAGATTTTCTCAACAATATCACTGACGCAACCTTTACCGTCTCAGATATCACGACGAGTCCAAGCACTCGAAATCCGGGTGCACCCTTTACGACAAGTACTCTTCAGCAAGAAGCAAACAGCAAGCTCGGTTTTGGGTCAAAGGCGACCATGGCAGCTGCACAGAAGCTCTATCAGGCCGGTAAGATTACCTATATGCGTACCGATAGTGTCAACCTGTCAGGACAAGCGATAGCTGCTGCTACCGATTACATCAAGCGGCTCTATGGGTCAGAATACTCAACAGTCCGCAAGTTTAAGACAAAAAACGCAAACGCCCAAGAAGCGCATGAGGCAATTCGTCCAACTGATATGTCACTCGAGACTGCAAGTGGCAATGAGTACGACCAAAAGCTCTACGACCTTATTCGCCGCCGAACACTTGCAAGTCAAATGAGCCCAGCAAAGCTCGAAAATACCACTATCACCATCACGATATCGACACGTCATGAGACCTTCGAAGCAAAAGGTAAAGTTGTTATATTCGACGGATTCATGCGTGTGTATGGCGCGAGTAAAGATGAGATACTCCCGCCGATCAAAAGCGGTGACACGGCCGACGCAACCGAGATAACAGCACGCCAGACGTTCGCCAAACCGCCAGCGCGATACACTGAAGGTAGTCTTGTCAAAAAACTCGAAGAGCTTGGCATTGGACGACCGAGCACATACGCAACCATTATCGATACCGTTCAGACACGTGGTTACGTCATCAAGGGTGAGGGTGAAGGTGCGCCACGCGATGTCATCGTACTATCGCTCGACCGAATCACCGATGAGGAGGGCGATACACTCACCGTCAATCGCCAGATCGTACAAGAAAAAACTGGCGCCGACAAAGGGAAGCTTGTGCCAACGCCAAGTGGCGAGCTCATTGCCGACTTTCTCATGGGCCACTTTGAGCAAGTCGTCGACTACGACTTTACAGCAAATGTCGAAGAAGAATTCGACAAGATTGCAACAGGCTCGCTCGCACGCAACATCATGCTTGATAATTTCTACCGACCGTTCCATAAACTGATTGAGCAATCAGGCGGTATTGATCGTTCGACTGTCGGTGCAAACAGAGAGGTCGGCATTGACCCGAAAACTGGCAAGCCAATCTTCGCACGCTTTGGTCGCTTTGGACCAATGCTCCAGCTTGGCTCGCAGGATAGCGAAGAAAAGCCGCAATTTGCGCCGCTACCAAAGGGTGCAAAGATTGAAACCGTCACCCTCGAAGAGGCGCTACACGCATTCAAACTCCCACGTCTCGTCGGGCAGACAAAAGACGGGCAAGACATAAAAGCAAATGTCGGCCGCTTTGGTCCGTATATTCAAGTTGGTAAGCTCTTTGTCAGTATCAAGCCGATCGATCCGCACGACATCACCCTCGAGCAAGCACTCGAGCTTTACGCCGACAAGCTCAAAGCAGAGGCCGAGAAGAATATTGCCGACTTTGGCGATGGTATTAAGGTGCTCAATGGCCGCTTTGGCCCGTATGTCACTGACGGCAAGAAAAATGCCAAGATTCCGAAAGATACTGAACCGAAAGACATAACACACGAGCAGGCAAAGCAACTGCTTGCTGACGCAAAGCCAGCAAAAAAGCGAGCTACTCGTCGCACGACAAAGCGAACGACGGCAAAAAAATAACCTACCTATAGCTCATGACAAAAGAAAGCATAGACATGATCAGCTATTTTACGTATCATGTACCTATGATGAAACAAAACAAAATAATACGGCACGGCTTTACGATAGTTGAGCTCGCTGTTGTCATTCTTATTATCGGTATCATTGCAACAATCGCCGTCGTCTCGTACAACGGCATTCAAAAACGCGCAATCAATAACACACTCCTGAGCGACCTCGAACAGGCAAGTGTGATCGTCGAAAGCTACGCACTCAAAAACGGCGGCGCATTTCCTGACGATGAATACCTTCGAGAAAATATAAAAAGCTCACCCGACGTACACGTGTCCATTATTGTCAAAAGTAACGATACTGCTCAGACACCATCCGAACCAGAAACACCTCAGTACATCAATCTATCACCTGTACAGAACGCCGTTCTCTTCCACAAGATGTGTACTGACATGTCACAGATAGATCGCCCTGACGCTCCCGGGCTCAAATACGGACAGGGGAGAGACGCAGGAGGTAATGTCACGACGTACATGTGGGGGCCGAACTTTTGTAATGTCTACAATAAGGACAATATCAAGTTCAACTCATCATGGTCGGCAGCTGGTGGAGAGCTGTACATACCTGTCACTGCAGCAAAGGTACAAAATCATATCAATAACATCTCCTTTAACGACGCGTATTTCCCTGATTTCAAGCATGTCGTACAACAGTACTACCAAGCCGTCCATGACCAATTCTTAGCACAGGGTGGAAGCTATCCAATCACGGTCTTCTGGGATGGCGACTGGTGTCAAGTTGGGCAGTCCTGGTGCACAGCCTACGAAGCACTACCTGAACTACCACCTTCAGGCTCAGGCGGCGGCGGATCTGGCGGCGGCGGGAGCGGAGGCAGCTCAGACGAAAGCGCCTCAACGCAGACATATTGTATTCTTGCAGTCAACACCAAACACCCCGAGACATCCTTCTCATTCTCATCAGAAACCCTCAATTCACGAGCAGGCAACTGCGGGAGCGACGACTAGTATATCGTCCGTACTCGCTTCGTTTTGTAAAAAACATCCTTTCTCGTAAACCACATTGTCACGTATTAGCTAGCGCAAAAACATTGTTTACACGTGTCGTCTATTTCATGCTATAATTTACTTAAGCACCCTAAATGTTTGACATTATATAAACTTTCTTATATAATGAGAACATAAGAAGATATAAACGTGTATTAGTTGTACGACTGTGGTGAGGCAGAGAGGATTACAAGCAGCAATATGAGCGATACAGAAAAAACAGATATGGCCGTCGAGATCACCCAAGCGATCGACCAGATACTGGCAGTTATTAGCCAGGAGCGCGAACGCGAAATTATCACACGACGCTTTGGACTCTACGAGCGAAAGGAGACGCTTGAGCAAATCGGTGAGCTACTCGGCATCACCCGCGAACGAGTTCGACAGCTCGAAAAAGCTATCATGATTCGCCTGCGTCTTGTCGCAGAAGAAGGCAAAGTACCAGCACTGACTGCACTCGAGAAGCGCATCATCAGTACGCTCAGCGAGTCAGGCCGTGTTGCGCGTATCAGTAGTCTGACAGATACACTCCTTGGGCGCACGAGCAAGCCAGAGGAACGTTCATGTGTGGCCTTTATTGCTGAGCTTGCACCCAATCTCAGTGTCGTCAACGAAAACGACAACTACTATCACGGTGTCGGTCTCAAGCAGTATGGTGGCGACAAAGAAATCAAGGCACATGTTGACACAATCCTTAAGGCCATCAAAAAGCACGGTGAGCCAGTCACAGTAAATCAGCTTCATGACATACTCTCATTCGAGCACCCTTCACACATCCATGCACTAGCGACACTCAGCAAGGGACTTGCTCACCTCAAGGAAAACTGGGGACTTATCAAGTGGCCAACGGTCAACCCAAAGAATATCCGCGACAAGATCTACGTTATTCTGAGTGATAACGGCAAGCCAATGCACTTTTCTGAGATTGCAGATGCGATAAAAGACAGCACCTTCAAGCGTCGCAACGTAACAACGCAAGCAATCCACAATGAACTCATCAAGGATAAGCGTTTTGTACTCATTGGTCGTGGCATCTATGCACTCAATGACTGGGGTTACTCACAGGGAACGGTCTCTGATATTATCGCCTCGATCCTCAAGGAGGCGGGCGAGCCACTCCATCGCGACGAGATCGTAAAGCGCGTTCTCAAGAGTCGTCAAGTGAAGGAGACGACCATCCTCCTCAACCTCCAGAGTAAACCGCAGTTCAAGCGCGTTGCAAAAGCGACGTATACGATCGACGAGGCTGCGCAGTAAGCCGTCTCTTCTCTTGTACTCTCGAGAGAAAAGTGCGACAATGAAAGGTAAGCATTATGGGCATATTCTCTTGGCTATTTGATACATTGATACAGTGGTACGTATGGATGCCGATTGTAGCAGTGCTCGCATATCTTACATGGCGTAATAATCGAAAGATTGACGCCGTCAAATCAACCGAAAGCATCCTTTTGATGCTTGAAATCCCAAAGGCAAATGACAAGCAAGAGCTCGCCGCCGAACAGCTCTTCGCGAGTCTCCATGGTATTCTTCGTGATCGAACAGAACTCAAGCTCAACAATGGCGTCCAAGAACACCTCAGCTTTGAGATCGCAAGCGTCAATGGACAGATTCGTTTTTACGTATGGACACCACGCACATTACGAACATTTGTTGAAGGACAGATCTACGCACAATACCCAACTGTCCAGATATCCGAAGCGGGCGAGGACTACGTTGCTCATGAACGAGATCATAGCGTTGTCTACACATCAGAAGTTACTCTGACCGACAATGAGATGCTACCAATAAAAACATTTCAGAGCTTTGAGGTTGACCCCCTCGCAGGTATCACAGGCACACTCGCCAAGCTTGAAACGAGCGGAGAAGAGGTATGGATACAGATCGTCGTACGACCAATCGCCGATGACTGGCACAAGGCATCGAGTCGCTGGGTAACTTCAATCCGAAACGGTACCAGCTGGCTAACAGGAAATGGTGGTGGCTTTGGTTGGTTCGCGCAGATACTTGGATCCCTCTGGCGTCCGCCAGAAGAGACTGGTGCAAAAGCTACCGTCAGAGAATTGTCTGATCGCGAAAAGACACGAATTGCCGAAGCTGAAAAAAAGGCAACAAAACTTGGCTACCAGGTAAAGATTCGCCTTGCGTACCTTGGTGAAAGTCAAGCTAATGCAAAGCTACAGATGCAGGCAGTTGTTGGTACCTTCAAGCAGTTCAATAGTACTAATCTAAATGGCTTCAAGATAAGCCACCCGAGCTTCGCCAAGGAAGACCTCGCATTCTACCGTGCACGATCATTCACAGACCGTGGCTTTATTCTTAATATCGAGGAGCTCGCCTCTGTCTTTCATCTCCCGCACACCAATGTCGAGACGCCAAATATCGTTTGGGCAAGCAGCAAGACAGCTGAACCACCAGCAAAGCTACCAGTTATCACAGGCAATGAGGCGATCGATGAAAATATATCCGCATTTGGCCTAACAAATTTCCGAGGTATCAACCACCAGTTTGGTATGCTTCGCTATGATCGCTCTCGCCACGTTTACATCATCGGCCAGACAGGAGCAGGTAAGTCAGGACTTCTCGAATTATTTGCGCTGAGTGATATCTATCATCGACAAGGCTACGCCATTATTGACCCGCACGGCGACTTCGCAATCAATAATATGCGATTCATCCCTGCAAGCCGCCTCCAAGATGTCGTTTACTTCAACCCGGCAGATACTGCCTATCCGCTTGGATTCAACCCACTTGAAGTGACAAATCCAAATCAGAAGACCAACATATCCTCTGAGGTGATTGGTGTTCTCAAGCGAATGTTTGGTGACTCATGGGGTCCACGCCTCGAATACATCCTCCGCTACACCATCCTCGCGCTACTCGATCGACCAAACACGACAATGCTCGATATCACACGAATGCTCACCGACAAGAAATTTCGTAAAGAAACACTGAGTTACTGTGAAGATACTGTTGTGCTACAATTCTGGAATGTTGAATTTAGTAGCTGGACCGACAAGTTTCAAGCAGAGGCTATCGCACCAGTGCTCAATAAGGTCGGTGCCTTTACAGCCAACCCTGTCATTCGAAATATTATCGGGCAGCCAAAGAGCACCTTTAATATTCGCGAGATTATGGATGAAGGTAAGATCCTTGTCGTCAATCTATCAAAAGGTTTAATTGGCGAAGACAACGCTGCAATTCTCGGCTCATTCCTCGTCACAAAAATCCAACTTGCCGCAATGTCACGATCTGATATCGAAGATATTCGTGACCGTCGGCCATTCTATCTATATGTTGATGAGTTTCAAAATTTCGCGACCGACTCTTTTGCGACGATTCTGTCCGAAGCCCGTAAATACGGCCTCAACCTTACCGTTGCAAACCAGTATATATCACAGATGTCGGAGACGGTTCGTGATGCAGTATTTGGCAACGTTGGCACAATGATCAGTTTTCGCGTATCTGCCGATGATGCACCGATTCTCGCGAAGCAATTCGAACCACAGTTCGAGCCACAAGACCTTCTTCAAATGCACAACCGTCATTTTATCGTCAATATGGTTATTAATGGTGAGAAAGCACCTGCCTTTAGCGCAACAACCCTCACGCTTCCGCCCCAGCAAACAGACAACACAAGCCGCATTATCGAAAATACACGTCGCGTCTACAGCCGCACTCGTCCTGAAGTTGAGCGAGAAATCAGTGCGAATGTTATGCCACAAAATCAGCCTCAGAATCCACAACCACAATCGTCAGCACAAGCAAAGCAGTGGCCAATCAACGCACAGTCACAGACCGTTACACCAACGCAGCCACCAGCCAAGACAACCGATGATAACCCAGCTGTTTCGGTAGCGATCCCTCACGACGACACAGACCGCAGCGCCACACCAGCCAAGCGGAAGCGAACTCGTCGTCGCAAAAAGCCAACAACGACCGCTACATAAGCCTACCCGAAACAGAGAGATAGCACCTCACTGGCACCTAGGTCGTGCGAGCCGCAAATCGTATACCGCCAGCCTCGTCATACGTCACGGCAACAGTCGCTCCCTCCGCGATGTCACCGTTGATAATCTCGAGTGCCAACGGATCAAGGATCCGCCGCTGAATAAGACGCTTGAGTGGACGCGCGCCAAAGGCTGGATCGTATCCATCAGCTGCCAACATCTCCGCTGTCGCATCATCAAGCTCAAGGGTGATATCTTTTTGCAGCTTGAGCTGACGCGTTACTGTCTCGAGCTGAACAGCAACAATTTCCTTCATATGCGCCGCATCAATACGATCAAAGATGACAATATCGTCAATCCGGTTCAAAAACTCCGGACGGAAGTGACCACGTAAAATATCAAACATGCTCGTTTCGAGAGCAGGGAAGTCCTTGCCGTCCCAATCCATAATCGCGCTAGAGCCAATATTACTCGTCATGATAATAATTGTATTGGTGAAGTTCACCGTACGACCCTGTCCATCCGTCAGGCGACCGTCATCGAGGACCTGGAGGAGAACATTAAAGACATCTGGGTGTGCTTTTTCGATCTCATCAAATAAGACCACCGAATACGGTCGACGGCGCACCGCCTCAGTCAGTTGACCACCCTGATCATACCCGACATATCCCGGAGGTGAACCAATCAGACGACTCACGGCATGCTGCTCCATATACTCGCTCATATCGATACGAACCATTGCATGCTCATCGTCGAAAAGCTGCTGACTCAAGGCACGAGCGAGCTCCGTCTTACCGACACCGGTTGGACCAAGAAACAGGAATGAACCAATTGGTCGATTGCGGTCAGCAATACCAGCACGTGAACGACGAATCGCTCGCGCGACACTCTCTACGGCTCTTGTCTGCCCAATAACACGCTTACCGAGCACTTGCTCCATTGTGGCTAACTTATTTGCCTCAGTCTCGACCAAGCGCTCGACAGGAATACCCGTCCAGCGTGCCACAACTGTCGCAATGTCTTCATCAGTCACTTCTTCACGAAGCAGGCGATCGCCTGCCGGCAGAGCATTCAGCACCTCGCGAGCTGCTTTGAGTTTCTTTTCCGCCTCAGGAATGTCACCATACTTGAGCTTACTCGCGAGCGCGAGATCATTGTCGCGCTCAGCTATGTCCAGCTGTCCGCGATACTTTTCGAGCTGCTCGGAGTATCCATGGACCTCTTCAATCAAATCTCGCTCTTGCTGCCAGTGCGCTTCGATACCCTCGGCCTTCTTCTTCGAATCACCGATCATCGCCTCAATCTCGCTCTTGCGCGCTTTGGCTTTTTCCGACTTATCTTTCTTGAGCGCTCGTTGCTCAATCTCCAGCTGCAAAATACGACGACGAAGCCGATCAAGCTCAATCGGCACCGACTCGAGCTGCATCTTGAGACCAGATGTCGCCTCATCGAGCAGGTCAACCGCTTTATCGGGCAGGAAACGATCTGGAATATACCGCGTACTGAGCTGCGCTGCTGCGACGAGTGCCTCATCCTGAATCTTCACACCATGATGTACTTCATATTTTTCCTGCAAGCCACGCAGAATAGCTACTGTGTCATCAAGCGACGGCTCACCGACATAAACCGGCTGAAAACGGCGTTCGAGCGCAGTATCCTTCTCGATATACTTACGATACTCAGTCAGTGTTGTTGCACCGATCATACGCAGCTTACCGCGAGCAAGTAGCGGCTTGAGGATATTACCCGCATCCAACGAGCCATCACCACCTCCCGCGCCAACAATAGTATGCAATTCGTCAACAAAAAGAATAATCTCACCCGCCGACTCCTCAACTTCTCGCAACACTCCCTTGAGTCGCTCTTCGAACTGCCCACGATAGCTTGCGCCTGCGATCAAGGAACTGATTTCGAGATTAATCAACCGCTTGTCTTTGAGGCTTGTCGGCACATCACCCTTTACAATACGCTGCGCAAGGCCTTCGACAATAGCTGTTTTACCGACACCAGGCTCACCAATAAGTACAGGATTGTTCTTTGTGCGTCGACTCAAGATTTGCATTGTACGACGGATTTCTTCGTCGCGACCAATCACAGGATCAAGCTCACCGCGCTTCGCGAGTGCCGTAACATCCTGCCCGAACTGATCAAGTGGTTTTTTCAAGTCTTCTTGTGGTTGCATAGTGTTGCCTCCTTGTTTATTGCATTGTTACACGCTCGGCCAGTGGCAGTCAATCATCCTAACTCTAGTATAAGAAATTAGCACTCTCAATGCAAGAGTGCTAATTAGTATCATGCTTGCCTCTGTTATGATATCCAAAAAGCTTTTTGCTATACTAGTAGCAATGAAGCCTCCTCTCTATCTCATTAATGGTCCGCTTGGATCAGGCAAGACAACTCTCCTGAAGTTCCTTTTAAGTAGGGAGGAGTTTGCCAATGCTCGTATCATTGAAAATGAATTTGCCTCCACCGATATCGATGCGACTCAGCTTGCCCAACACCAAGCGGAAGTCCGTAGTATCTCAGGACTCTGCGTGTGCTGCTCAAATGACAAAGAGCTCACAAACACACTCGAAGAACTCGCAGAACGCTCTACTGATCCTGTTATTGTTGAGTCGAGCGGCGTCGCCAACTCACTCGTGCTAATCGAAAAACTCGCGGCGTCTCGTCTCCTCGATTACTACGACCTACGCCACGCATTTTTTATTATTGATGCCGCAGAGTTCAGCACTCGACCTAATCTCTTCGATCAGTATCGCGAGGAGTTAGCTGCCGCAGATACTGTCCTTATCAGCAAAACTGACCTTCTAGAACCAGAAGATACATTTGAACTCATAAACAGAACCACTTCGCTTCGTTCAGGGCCAGTCGAGAGCATGCATTTCGGCGAGTTCAACTTTGCACTAGACGACCAGCCATCCGGCATTATCGATTACTACTATGCCCATCAGGATGCCACTCGTGAACATGAAAATGACTCATCTTTCATAATCATCACGACCAGCGAACATGAAATACAACCCGCTACCGTCCACGAGAAATGGCCACATCTTGTCAAGGCGTATGGCGCCGAGCGCATGAAGGGTGCCGTACGTTACAATGGGGAAGTGTGGCACGTTGAAGCAACACCATCGCAATGTCGCATCACACCAAGTGAGAATCCACAGGAGGCGCTCAGTCTCGTTGTTATTGGCTCCGACGCGCACCACATAAGCGAAACCTATCTCTTGTAGACTTTTCTACACTTGACGCCTATTTCATGCGACACGCTATACTAGGTATAGCTATGTAGGTACTGGTGGATACCTTTCTACTTACAAGCGTATAATTCACGATTGACGTCCGAAAAAGACGTCCAACACCTCCAACGTGGTAAACAGATTGACGTTTCAACAAGAGCGGTCGTCGGTCCTATCCACCGCTGGATTATGGGATTTTCCTCACTCCAAACCCGTTCGCTTTTACTAACTGTGAAATGCAAGGAGTGGTGTATGACAAACACTATCATTAACAAAGAGGTCAACGTAACGCGTCTCGGATTCAAGCGAAACATGCGAGCCTATCCACGACAGGTAGAGTACGAAGGAACAACCTACGACTTTATCGATGCTGGCATTAGCTGCATTGTTCGCTCGGGAGAACGTATGGCGCAAATCTTGACACTGACCGATGGTCATGCGCAGTTTCGACTACGTAGCGATGAGCAGGGAAGTGTCTGGACACTCCTGTCAATGAGTGCGTAACCTCAAGAGAAAAATCCTGCTATCATGGCAGGATTTTTCATGCAAAAACCACATGCGGCCTACGCCATACAGAGACTTTCATACTTGACGTACTTTTCATACCGCTCTATACTACATACGTTATGGCCATTGCACTGTCAGTCTGTGCTCTACAGCCACATCTAATATCACCCATAATGAAAAGGATTTTCTCTCGCACATGCGCAAGAAAGAACGTCGCACCACGCCCGTAGACACAACAGAAACAACCGATCACCTCGACGGCATCAACCCCAAAGCCTATGCACGCCGCTGGTGGGTACTCAGTACACTTTGTCTGACACTACTCGGTGTCATGCTCGCCAATAGCAGCCTCAATATGGCGTTACCCCTCATGGCGACCGACCTCAAACTATCACAGCTTGACCTAACCTGGGTCGTCAATGTCTATACACTCGTGTTTGCGAGCCTTCTCTTTGTCGCTGGGGCTGTCGGCGACCGCTATGGTCGCAAACTCCTAATGCAAGTCGGCCTCGCTATCTTTACTGCCGGATCACTCTACGCAGGATTCCTCGCACAAACTGGCACCGAACTTATCGTTTCGCGTATTGTCATGGGGATCGGTGGCGCGTTCGTTATGCCAACCACGCTTTCTATCATCAATAATACCTTCCCGAAAAAAGAGCGGGCAAGGGCTGTCGCTATCTGGGGTGCTGTCGCCGGCGTCGGTATGATGTTCGGATCAATTATCAGCGGCATCCTACTCGAACACTTCACATGGCATTCACTCTTCTTCTTTAGCGCTATTATCGCCATCATTGGACTTGGAGCAAATCAGTACCTCGCACATGAGTCGAAGGATGAAGAGAAAACACCTATTGATTGGCTCGGTGGTCTGCTTTCGTCTGTTGGTATCTTCGGTTTCGTCTATGGCATCACCGAAGCACCATCTGCCGGCATGAGCGACCCGCTCGTCCTGCTTGGTCTACTCGGTGGCGGTGCTGCAATTGTCGCATTCATTATCTGGGAACTCTTCACAAAGTCACCAATGCTCGACATGAAGCTATTCAAAAATCGCGGCTTCTCCGTCTCGAGTCTCACCCTTACACTCGTATTCCTTGCGATGGCCGGTGTCTTCTTCTCAATGAGCCAGCTCATGCAGCTCGTCATGGGCTATACGCCACTCGAATCGTCACTCCTGATGGTGCCGCTCATGCTACCAATGATGTTCATTTCACCGCTCGTGCCAAATGTCGTCAAGAAAATCGGCGCTCGTGCAACCATCACGACAGGCCTCGTCCTGACATCACTGGCGTTCGTTGCCATGTCAACCTGGACAATAGATATGACATACTGGCATCTATTTGGAACAATGGTCGTCATGATGCTCGGAATCACGTTCGCCATGACACCAGGCACAAACATCCTCATGGCGTCAGTACCGCGCAACCGATCTGGTATGGGTTCAGCTATGAACGATACGACACGCGAGCTCGGCGGGGCTCTTGGTGTTGCTGTGCTTGGTGCAATCCTCAGCGCAACCTATGCAAGCAAGATTGCCGAGACGTCACACCAATTTCCAGAACAGATTCGCGACGGCCTTGAAAGTTCGCTCGCGGTTGCGCTTGGCGTAGCAGAGAATCTTGGATCAGCTGCAGCTGATGTTGCACAGAAGGCGATGGAAGCCTTCATGGCGGGCGTTGCTCACGCTGCTTTGATTGCCGCTATTATCATTTTCGCGTCTGCTATCATTGCTTTTATCGGACTGCCGAAACATACTTCAAAAGAAGACGATACCATCTAGTAGCTAATAGAAAGCTAGGCGACATGCAGAAATGCATGTCGCATTTACTATCGTGTCATTTGATATATTGAAATATTTAAATATATCTATATAATAAGTAGTATATGACACGAAGCCAGAACAATAAAACCACATACACATTCGGTCTCGACTCATTTGGAGACCTTGCCGCCAACAAAGACGGCTCGCTCATGAATCATGCTCAAGCGATTCGTCAGGTCGTCGAAGAAGCCGTACTTGCCGACAAACTTGGCGTCAATGGCATCTCGCTGGGCGAACACCACCGATCAGAATATGCCATCTCAAGCCCTGAAATGGTACTCGCCGCCATCGCTAGCAAAACCAAAAACATCAAGCTAGCATCTGGCGTAACCGTACTTTCAAGCGACGACCCCGTGCGCGTGTTTCAGCGCTTCTCAACCCTCGATGCCGTATCGAATGGTCGTGCGCAAGTCATCCTAGGTCGCGGCTCATTCACCGAGTCATTTCCATTGTTTGGCTACGACCTCCGTGATTACGATGCGCTATTCGAAGAAAAGATCGAACTTTTTTCACAGCTCCTCAAAGAAGAACCAATCACCTGGAAGGGGACACACACGCAAGATCTCGATGATGTCGAAGTGTTTCCAAAAACTGAATCAGGCAAACTCGAAACACTCGTTGGCGTTGGCGGGTCACCACAGTCTGTCGTTCGCGCTGCTGCCTATGATTTTCCCCTGATGCTTGCCATTATTGGTGGCGCGCCCGACCGATTCGTGCCCTATGTTGAGCTTTATCGCCGCGCTGTCAAGGAGTTTGGCCGCGAGCCACACCCTATCGGCATGCATTCACCAGGCTTTATTGCCGACACTGATGAAGAGGCAATCAAGATTGGCTTTCCGCTCTTCAAGGAACAAATGGACCGCATCGGCTCAACACGTGGCTGGACACCGCTGTCACGCGAACACTTCCTCAACGAAGTCAAGCATGGATCAATGTACGTCGGTTCGCCAGAAACCGTCGCCCAGCGCATCGCCAAAGCCATGAAAACGCTCGACGTGAAGCGATTCGACATGGTCTATGGCTACGGCCCAATGCCAGGCGAGACACGCCTTCATATGGTCAAACTTTACGGCGAAAAGGTCATCCCGCGCGTTCGTGAGCTCCTCGAGGAGAAATAATATGCCATCTACTATTGGCATTATCGGCGCAGGCAAGCTTGGTATTGTACTAGCGCAACTAGCAGGCAAGGCAGGCTACCGTGTTGCTATTTCGGGCTCTGGTGCAGCCGATACCATACGCCTTATTGTCGAGACACTTGCTCCCGGTGCGGTTGCTGCGACAAATTACGAAGTCGCTCGTCAGTCAGATATCATTATATTAGCGCTACCTCTGGGTAAGTTTCGTCAGCTCACCCCCGATGACTTCTCGGGCAAGCTTGTTATCGACGCCACCAACTACTGGTGGGAGGTTGACGGTCCACGCCACGATATCCTACCCGACAGCCAATCATCCAGCGAAGCTATTCAGGAATTTCTGCCAGCTGCCCGCGTCGTCAAGGCACTGAGCCACATGGGCTACCACCACCTACACGATGAAGCTCGACCAACAGGAGATCCAGCGCGAAAGGCTATTGCTATCGCTGGCGACTACCCCGACGACATTGCAATCGTCGCAAAACTGGTCGATACGCTCGGCTTCGATCCACTGCCAATTGGCGATCTTGCCGCAGGGCAACGACTTGAGCCTGGCAGCGACGCATTTGGCGCTGATGTTGACATCGCGACACTACGTCAGCTACTCGGTATTACATCGTAGTTACTTCGCGCTCAATTCGGCTTCAAGATACCGCGAGCCGCACCAAGTGCCGTAATGACCGTCCCGATGCTTTTTGCCGCCACCGCATAATCGTCAAAGTCTGTAAGTTCAGTCGCCAAGCTACGAAGCCCCTTATCAATATCTGCCGTCGACCTCGTTGTTTTCCAGTAGGCATAGTCATGGAGTCCACTGCCAATCAGAGCGTTATATGGTTCGGTCGATAATTCTCGCCGCTCTTTTGCCCTGGCGTGGAGTCAATTCATGCGGACCCAAAACACGCCTCATACGCACATAATGCGGATTAGCACGCTTACTGTCGCGGACATTTCGTCGGATAATAAAAAAATCGAGCAGCCCATTCACAAACAGTGTAGGAACATGCAACTTCGTTACATGCTCGTATGACTCGTACTGCATGATGGTATGTTCGAGACTCTTCTTATACGCCGGCCATGTCTCTTCTGTGATTTCCATACCTTTCACGAACGGGACGAGCTCATCAGCAACCTCACCACCCGCCTGCACAGCATCCGGGTGAGCCTTGACTACGTCAAATAGTGCAAAATACAGACCTTCCGCTCGCGTCAACCTGCGCCACCAGCTCTTCCGCGGCTTCTGCTTGTAGAGTGGTGCCCCGAATAGCACGAGCTGCCTCACACGTGCAGGGTGACGATGTGCTATATCTATCGCCACCAAACATCCCATTGAATGCCCGGCGATCACCACCTCATCAATACCCAGGTCATCTATTGTTGCTAGTACCGCATCGGCATGATCCTCGGGCGTATACTGCACATCAGGCTTTGGCGCATCGCCAAACCCCAGAAGATCCGGCACGATCACGCGCCACTTTGCGTAATCGACATGCTGGAGCACATACTCCCAGCTCTGGTGATTATTACCGAGTCCATGCAACAGCACGAGCGGCACACCAGTACCTTTGTCAAGTTTTACAGGCAGCTTCATGGTACTAGTGTACCAAACCATCCTTGTCATGATATATACTGAGATACATGCAAACGATTATCTTTGCCACTGGCAATCAGCGCAAGATCCAAGAAGCGACGAGCACACTCGCACCATTCGCTATTCGCATCGAACATCAGTCGATCGATATCGACGAAATCCAACATCACGACCCGATCGAGATCACTAAGGCAAAAGTTCGTGCTGCCTACGAAATCATCCATCAGCCTGTTGTCGTACAAGACACCAACTGGAGCATCCCAGCGCTTGGCGGTTTTCCTGGTGGCTACATGAAAGATGTCGCCGAGTGGTGGTCGGCAGAGGATTGGATCCAGATTATGGCTCGCCACACCGACAAGACGATTCTTTGCCACGAGCACGTCGCGTATTTTGACGGTGAGCACCTCCAGCATTTCTCGCACACCTACGAAGGCTCCTTCGCCGACACCCCGCGCGGCGGCAGCAAAGCAGATGACAGCTCTATCGAAAAAGTCGCTTGCCTCTATGGCAACCAGACAATGGCTGAGATGAACGACGAGACTGGCATCGCTTCGGCAGGCGAGACACTGCATCATTGGCAAGCATTCGGAAAATGGTATAGCCAACAGGGGTAATAGACTCCCTATAATGCTTATGAAAGTATTGACATAAGTATCATAATTTGATATAATAAAAGTATGAATGAGTCAATCATCCACCCACACCAAAAGATTGTCGACGCAGCGCTCGGCTCAGTTCGAGCTGAAGGTCTTTTTCCCTCTGAGGCCATAGAGAATCGCCTCCGTGCATATCTTCAGGGTGACATAGATCTTGCGACCGTCCGCGAAGAGGCACTACTTCGCATCTCTAATACCGCACCTAGTGCTGAGTAATCGTGGGCGTTGTCCCGCTTGAAGATCCATATCTCGACCCGCACACGGGAATTCTGATGAATCGCCTCAACCTCACGACCCAAGCCGACCTCGATGCCGCCGAGGCTGATCTGACACCCATCGAAATTATCGATTTCACACTCGAGCATGCCGACTCTGACATGCCGTTCAATCTCGACATGCTCCGCGTCATTCACTGGCGACTCTTTCGCGATATTTACGAGTGGGCAGGCGAAATCCGCACCAGCACCATCAGCAAAGGCGCAACGAAATTCTGCGAGCCAGCCTTTATCGAACAAGAAGCCGACCGTATCTTTCTCGAACTCCAGACCGACATCCTCCTTCAGCCCATCACCAACCGGGCACGCTACATTCGACGCATCGCTTACTACTACTCCGAGCTCAACCTCCTCCATCCATTCCGCGAAGGAAACGGCCGCGCACTGCGCACGCTCATGAGTACCCTCGCACTCCGCAACGGCGTGATGATTCGCTGGGACACCATGGACCCCCAAGAAAACCTCGACGCCTGCATCTACGCCGTCTTTCATGATGAAAGCAAGCTCGAAGCGATGTTCGAAAAGCTTGTCGAGCAGAACCCCATGACGACCTGATAGCCTGCATAGAAATATGAGCGGGAAGGGAAATGATACAATACAACCATGACCAAAATGTCAGACCGACGTAAGGATCTTCGAGCGCGAGAGAATTCACTGCGTCATTGTTTGATTGTAAATGACCAACAGTATCAACGAATAGACAGATGAATGATCTAGCTATACAATCTTGCGTTTTTTCGCGCCCAATCCTTTCGGATGAATAATATCAATTCAATCAAGTTGGCTGATATATCCGTGCTTAGACCCGCAAATGTTGACGTTATTTACACCATAGCACCCTATGCGGCAATAGCAGATCGCGTGTAGCTTATACTTTCTATCTACCGAAAACTCTATATAATTACTGCTATGAATATTACCCTCAACCGCCTAAAAGCTCATAATCCGTACTGGGACGCGGACTCTTTGGTCGATGAAGATATCCAGCAACTAGAAGCAAACCTCCGAAATCTACCATTCGCAGGTGATGAAGAAGATAGGAAGTTTGGCTTTGCGCAATGCGGCTCAAAGAACGGAGTAGTTTATGGACTATTTATACAAAAATACCCCAAGGTCGCTACAGACTATAACTCAGACACAAAAGAGGAGACTATTCAAAAAGTTCGCGATAGCGGAAAGTACCTATTCATCTTCTATCCGAGCAGATACGAACTGTACCTGCAAGCTAAAAGATCCTCAGACCTACCAAGTACAGATGAGATTACTCGAAAATTTGTCGAATTATGGCGCATAGCCAACCAGGAAGGCAAATTTTTACTTACGAATTTCGAACCTACCGAAGATGAGTACAACAGAGATAAGATCGTTAAAATATTTTACGAAGAAGCTGACGTCGTCATGGAGCTTGAGCTTGAAGGGTTTGATAAGAATCTAGTATATGAACAGAAGCAGTTACGCGGTGGAGGGCATCAGACATACTTTAACCCAATAGACGAATATCAGCCTGCGATGGAAGAAGGCGCATTGCGTTTTGGGCAAAATACAGAAAAGGCGATTGTGAAGGCAAAGAAGGGCGAGAATTTCAAGAAAGACGCTATAGTTAGGGCTATGCTCGAAGGCTCGCGGAAGCCTACTAAAATCGTCTATCAAAAAGACTCGATTTCGCATACGGAATACGGCGTAACTAAAAAGAAAGAGGTTATATCCATAGAAGCTAGCGATTTGAACCTTGAGGCTCACATCGACAGTATTATTGCGCGCCTTAACGATACTGATACACTAAGAAGGGCAGATAGCACAAGAAGACGAAACTCTAATCAAACCAACATGTTTAACTGATGAAATTATCTATAGACAAGAGATTCATTGAAACTCTACGCGAATCAAAAGGGCAGCTCAAGGTATCCCTTAGCGAAGTTGAGAAGATTTATCGACTCCTAGAATCCAGCCACTGCAGAGCAATCATAATGGACAGAATGTGCTTTATTGTTTTTGACGAAATAGTAAACGTAGAACTCGCCATTGAAGACTATCGCCGACAGAAAGATCTCTCATTTATCGAAAGTAAGAACCTTGAAATCATAAATACAACAAGTACCGACAAAGGCTACCTTGCGTTCCTGTTAAACGAAGCTTTTCAGGGCAGGGGATTCCCAGGGCGCCTTCGAAGACTTCTTGGACTTATCACACCTCTATTCGGATTAAACATATTGGGGTATCTATATGGTAATACATCGACAATAGGTGACGTATTTACAGGCCTCCTGGCTGCTGTATCAATCTTTATTGCTATATTCTCTTTATTCGTAACCAGTCATGACTATATGACTAGAAAAAAAGTCAGCCTTTTTGAGTCAGGCCAGTTAAATTACTACTTTTCTGTTGATAAGTACGTAACAAAGACAGGGATTATTGCTGTCATACTCTCTGTGTACGGACTAGTATTGACGTCAGGAGGCGCCGCAGGCAGCCTATATACCACGGATATCCACAATATCCTGATCGTCCTAGCCCTCAACCTCACCTTCGTACTTGTACATATCATCCTTCGTAGTATGGTAGAGTTTTATATCGTAAGACCAGGTAAGTTCATTATGGCCGATATGAAAGAACAAAGTCTTAATGATTATCGCAAATCTAAAAAGTAGCCCGAAGCACCATAAGTAGTCACCCTCTGTTATAATGAAGGGTATTATGACAAGCTTTGGGAATATTCTTAACAAATATCGACAGGTTTCATTTTCTGAACGGGATAAAGGCGATCGCTTTGAGCGACTTATGCAGTCGTATCTCTATACCGATCCAAAATACTCTGACTTAAAGAAAGTCTGGCTCTGGAGTGAGTTTCCGCATCGTCACGATTTTGGCGGACATGATGTTGGCATCGACTTAGTTGCGCAAACGGAAGAGGGTGAGTACTGGGCAATTCAGTGTAAGGCGTACCGCGAAGAGGCACGTATTAACAAAGAAGAAGTTGATACTTTTCTTTCTACCTCTGGACGTAGCTTCAAAAATGAAGAGGGTCAATTGGTTCATTTTACTAATAGACTATGGATATCCACCACCAACAACTGGTCATCAAAAGCAAACGAAACACTGCAGAATCAAAACCCACCAGTTGCTCGTATCAACCTTACAGATCTTGAAGAGGCACCTGTTGAGTGGGACAAAATTAACGAAGGTATCTTTGGTGATCAAGCTCGAAAAGCAAAAAAGACCCCTCGCTACCATCAGAAAGATGCAATCTCAAAAGCAATCGAATACTTTAAGGACGGTGAGCGCGGTAAGCTTATCATGGCTTGCGGCACAGGCAAAACATTCACCAGCCTCAGAATTGCCGAAGAGCAAGTTGGGGATGGGGGTACGGTCCTATTTCTAGTCCCATCCATCGCGCTCCTCGGCCAAACACTGCGTGAATGGACCGCAGACACGAACACTGACATCAACGCCATTGCTATTTGTTCAGATTCTGAAATTACAAAAGACAAGAAAAAGAATGAAGATGCAGAGACATTTAGTGTGGTTGATTTGGCAGTGCCAGCATCTACAAATGTCAATAACATCCTCAAGCAATTTGAATACTTTGAACTTACTAACAAAAAAGGTATGACGGTTGTATTCTCCACATACCAATCAATTGATGTTGTTGCTCAAACTCAAAAACGACTGAAGGATATCGGTAGTAAATATGACCAATTTGATCTAATAATTTGTGATGAAGCGCACCGCACAACAGGCGTAACGCTTGCTGATTCTGATGAGTCTGCGTTTGTTAAGATACACGATAACAACATTATTGACGCAAAGAAGCGTCTATATATGACAGCAACACCACGTCTCTATGGAGAGGAGTCGAAAAAGAAAGCACAAGACAGCTCAGCGACCATAGCATCAATGGACGACGAGTCCCTATATGGTAAAGAAATCTACCGAATCGGCTTCGGTATGGCAGTAGAGCAAGGTCTTCTTAGTGATTACAAAGTGATGATTCTTACATTGTCAGAGGATGACGTAACGCCAGAAGTCCAAAAGGTTCTTGCCAATACCGAACAGGAAATCGTTAACATGAATGACGTTTCAAAGCTTGTAGGCACAATTAACGCCATGAGCAAGCAGATAATTAGCGAGTCCGGATCAGTTACCGTAAACGATCCCGAACCTATGCGTCGAGCCGTAGCGTTTGTGCCAAATATCAAGACATCTCGTAAAATTACAAATACATACAATGAAATTGCAGATACATACCATGATTCAGTCCCAGCTGCCAAGCAAGAGTCGTTAGTCCGACTTCGTTCGCAGCATATCGACGGCAGTATGTCCGCAACTGATCGTGATCAGTTGATGAGCTGGCTCAAGGCCGACCCAGAAGATTCACACGAATCACGCGTCCTCACAAATGTCCGCTGCTTGTCTGAAGGTGTCGATGTGCCATCGCTTGATGCCGTCATGTTCCTCTCGGCTCGTAACTCGCAAGTAGATGTCGTGCAGTCAGTTGGTCGTGTTATGCGCAAAAGCCCGGGCAAAGAGTACGGATATATCATCATCCCGATTGTCATCCCATCCGACGTTAAGCCAGAAGATGCACTTAATGATAACGAACGCTTCAAAGTAGTCTGGACAGTCCTAAACGCTCTTCGTGCACATGACGACCGCTTCAATGCAACCGTCAACAAAATTGAGCTAAACAAAAAGAAGCCAACTCAAATCCTCGTCGGTCGCCCTGATCCAGATGGTGACGGCGACACATTCAACGACCCAGAAGGTTCAAAATCTGCGCTGGCACAACTCGAGCAAACTGGTTTTCATTTCGGTGAACTTCAAACGGCTATCTATGCCAAAATGGTCAACAAAGTTGGTGAACGCGCTTATTGGGAAAACTGGGCAAAAGACATCGCCGAAATTGCTGAGCGTCATATCAAGCGCATCACCAAAATTGTCGATGAGGATGACGATGCGCACATGGCTTTCCGTCAGTTCGTACGCGGTCTGCAAAAGAACCTCAACCCATCTATCACCGAAGCTGATGCTATCCAGATGCTTTCTCAGCACATCATCACCAAGCCAGTCTTCGATGCTCTTTTTGAGAATTATTCATTCGCCAGCAGCAACCCTGTATCGCAGGCTATGCAAAAAGCGGTCGATGCTATCGAAGAAAAAGCAGTCGATCCAGAAGAGCTCGAAGTTATGGAAGGTTTCTATCGCTCGGTACGTCGCCGTGCCGAAGGTGTCGATAATGCCGAAGGCAAGCAAAAGATTATCGTTGAGCTATACGACAAATTCTTCAAAACAGGCTTCCCGAAGCTCGTTGAACAATGGGGTATTGTCTATACACCAGTAGAAGTAGTGGATTTCATCATCCATTCCGTCAGTGACGTCCTGCAAAAAGAATTCGGCCGCAGCCTCAGCGACGAAGGCGTGAATATCATCGACCCATTCACAGGTACCGGTACATTCATCACGCGTCTACTGCAATCTGGCCTCATACGCAAAGAAGACCTAGAGCGCAAATACAAGCACGAGATCTTTGCCAACGAATTCTTGCTGCTCGCATACTACATTGGTGCGGTAAACATTGAGAATGTCTATCACGACATTATGGGCGCAGACGAATACGAAGAGTTCCCGGGTATCGTCCTGACAGACACCTTCCAGCTCTACGAAGATGACGACAACGAAAAACTATTTAGTGACGCGCTAGCCGAAAACTCCGAACGTCTCCAGCGTCAAAAGCAAAAACCGCTTCGTGTAATTATCGGTAATCCACCGTATTCTGTTGGGCAAAAATCGGCTAATGATAACGCTCAAAACCAAAACTATCCAAAGCTCGATGGACGTATTGCAAAGACGTACGCTGCACTGACAAACGCTACCAACAAGAACTCACTCTATGATTCGTATATCAAAGCTTTTCGCTGGGCATCAGATCGCATCGCAAAAAAGGCGGTATCATAGGTTATGTCTCAAACGGCTCATGGATCGACGGAAATTCACAAGACGGCATGCGTAAATCGCTTGAAAAAGAATTCACGAGTATTCATATTTTTAATCTAAGAGGCAATACTAGAACAAGTGGCGAAGTTGCTAGACGCGAAGGAGGGCAAATATTCGGTAGCGGTTCGCGAACGCCAATCTCTATTACAATACTCGTCAAAAACCCCGAAAGACAAATCGAAAAAGCCGATATTTATTATCACGATATCGGTGACTATCTGAAGCGCGAAGATAAGCTCGGTACTATTGCTGAATTCAAGACAATTGCCAACGAGAGAATGAGCTGGCAAAAGCTAGTACCAAATGAACATGGCGACTGGATCAATCTGCGAAATGGTGTCTTTGACACATTCGTTCCGCTTGAGCCTCAAAAGAAATATGCAAGCAACAATAGATCATTCTTCACCGTGAACTCTAATGGACTCAAGACTCAACGTGATGCGTGGTGCTACAACTCTTCCGAGATCGCCCTCGTAAGCAATATCCAGAGTAGTCTGCAATTTTACAAAGACGAAGTAAAAAGATTATCAAACTACGCGCCAAGCGACAGAAGAGCATTAATCAATTACGATGCTACAAAGATTAGCTGGACAGAAAGTGTCCTAAATAGCGTCGCAAAAGGACGTCCAATTGCTCCTAATAAAAATCATATCCGAAAATCTGTTTATCGTCCGTTCGTTAAGCAATTTACCTATTACGACAAAGATTTAAATGAGAGAACATACCAACTTCCCGCAATATATCCAATTGATGTTAAGCAGGTAGATAACCGTGTTATTGCGGTTACTGGTGCTGGTTCAGCGAAAGAATTTTCCACTCTTATGTCCAACGGTATAGTCGGGCTTGATACAGTCGATAAGACGCAGGTATTTCCGCTTTACTACTACGAAGATAGATCAAGCAAGCAGCAAGGGCTATTCGCATCAGCAGGTGAATATAAACAGTATGACGGTGTGAGTGATTACATTTTCAATCAAGCCCGTGACAGATACGTCGACAACCGTATAGAAAAAGAAGACATCTTCTATTATGTATACGGTCTACTTCACAGTCCTGATTATCGTCGCGAGTTTGCAAACGATCTCAAGAAGATGTTGCCACGACTACCGCTTGTCGATAAGCTCGAAGACTTTTGGGGGTTTAGCGAGGCTGGTCGTAAGCTGGCTAAGCTACATGTTGGTTACGAAGAAGTGGATCCGTACGAGGGTGTAAAAGTTAGCGGTACGCAACACGCAAACTATCACGTTGAAAAGTTGAAATTTGGCAAGAAAAAAGAAGAGGTTGACGGTAAAGAAAAGTCTGTCACTGATAAATCGATTATTCATTACAATACCCAAATCACCATCGAAAACATCCCCGAAAAAGCCTACGAATACGTCGTAAACGGCAAAAGCGCCATCGAATGGATCCTCGACCGCTACCAAATCAAAACAGATAAAGCCAGCGGCATCGTCAACGATCCAAACGACTGGGCAAAAGAAGTCAACAACCCCCGCTACATCCTTGACCTCCTCCTCAGCGTCATCAACGTCAGCGTCCAGACGGTGGATATTGTGAATGGTTTGCCAAAGTTAACTTTCGAGAACAATGATGAAAAAAGTACGGATTAGAATTCAAGATGCATACGGCATAGGAAGATTAGATCACGAGTTTGATTTTGACTATAGTGCCACTAATGGACATCACAAGCAGGAGCATTCTCAGACGAACATAGTATACGCACGCAATGGCACCATGAAAACATCCCTTGCGAAAGCGCTTGATAGCTTTTCAAAGGACACACCCATCTCCGACCCGGTTCACGGGCGAACAGCGAGCCTCGAAGTGGTAGCGGACGGCAGCCCCCTTGACAGAGAAAAGGTTTTCGTCGTGAAGTCCGAAGAGGAATACTTCGAGTCAGATAATATGGCCCTCCTGCTTGCCGATAACGCGAGCCAGGAGAGGTACGCCGAAATAATGGCAGACCTAGACGCAGCTCAAGCAGAGCTATTTGAAGCAGCTGGTCGGTCTATAGGTATACGAGGTGGGGCTGAAAAGGCCTTCGAAAGGTTTGATGTTGACTTTGGTATTGACGACAATCGCTTAGCGGTTCTGCTTTCTATGAAGCCCGAGGTGGAATCTGCCCGCGAGGAATATCAAGCGGTTGATTATAAGATGGTCACTGAAAAGAAAGTGACTGATTTTCTAGACAAGGCATCTACTCAAACAATGTTACGGAGCTATGTTGATACATATGAGAGAATATTGGCAAGCTCTGAATATTTTCAAGAGGGTGCGTTTGATTACCTAAATGCCTTTGGTGTTCAAAAAAGCCTCGATGAAAACAATTTCATGGAGAGGGGTGTAGAGAACTGGGTAGTGCTGAAGAAAAAAGATGGATCAACAGAAGAAGTTAAGAGTATCGATGATCTAAAAACAAAGTACGAGTCTGACAAAAATCGCGTGTTCGACACTCTTGAAAAGCAAGAGCAATATCGAAAATTTGATGAAGCACTTGGAAAGAATGCTGACTTACGTGGATTACAGACCTGGGTACGAAGCCATAAAGAACTTGTACCGTATCTACAAAACTACAAGAATACTAAAAAACAGCTCTGGTACGCGAATTTTCTTACACATAAGGAGTCATATGATAATTTTGTCAGTACGTATGAAACTCACAAAGACGAGCTCCTTGCGCTCATTGAAACTTCTCGAGACTTAGAGACAGAGTGGCGAAAGGTCGTTGATGATTTCAAGACAAGCTTCCGACCTCCGTTTGATATGGATGTAATGAATAAGTCAGACGTAGTCTTAAGGCAAGAGCGACCCGTCATCGTCCTTAAGTATAAGGATGATAGAGGCGGTATCGATCGAAAGCTTGACGCGAGTGTTTTGTATCAGCATGTTCTCAGTAAGGGCGAGCGACGGGCGCTCTATATTTTGTGTGTAATGTTCGAATTACACATGCGAAAACTAAGCGGAGATGAGTCGCTTGTTGTTTTCGACGACATTGCCGACTCATTTGACTATCGAAATAAGTACGCAATCATAGAATATTTACACGGAATTTCTTTTGATTGCTCCAATAAGACACATATGATTCTTTTAACCCATAATTACGACTTCTTTAGGGCATTTCGAATGCGATGTAGTATATATTTCCATACGTCTCCAAAAGCACTTGAGACACGGAGAGACCGCGGCGTGATTACCTTGAGTAGTGGGGTTTACACAAAGGAGTTCGAAAGAATAAAAGGCTTAAGTAGCACTGATACCCATGCAGTACTCACTCTCATTCCTCTCGTACGAAATATCGTTGAGTATAGAGGTGATCCCAGCTTTGCTATGTTAACAAGTATTCTGCATGTAAAAGCAACATCCACAGGAATAACCATGACTGATGTTTGCGATACCATTGAGGCTAATCTAGCAGCAATAGATCTTAGTGCCCACAAAGCTACGTCGAGTGCGCAGCAGAAAATTCTCGATACAGCAGAAGCTATCATTGGAGATTCTGATGACGGTATGGAACGTAAGGTTATACTTTCAATGGCTACGAGGATTCTTGCCGAGACTTATATCAAGAACCGCTTTACGACAGACGGGAAAGTCCTCGACGAAGATACCAACCAAACAGGTAGGTGGACTGAGGCCTTTTGTACTGAATATCCACACGAGGTAGATGTCCAAAAAGTACTCAGGTTAGTTAATATCGTTACGCCAGAGCTTCTCCATGTTAATGCCTTTATGTATGAGCCGATTATAGATATGTCAGCACAGGAGATAGCTGAAACTTACAATGCCGTAAAGGCCCTGTAAGAGGTGGTTCACTGGAGTTAGTGTCCTTGTGAGTCCTGAGGAGAATATTATGGCAAGTAAAAAAGAACGAGCAAGACAGTATTATGAGCAATGTCAGGAAGCCTATGGCGAATTTCTAACGATTCCGCATGCGCAGTCAATTCTCAACGCAAATGGAAAAGAGATTGATATGCCGAGCCCATTCTATGATGCATACAACGTGCCTGCCGAATTGCTGAGGGCTGAAGTGAGATCAGACGCAACGAGCGAAGGCGATCGAATGGGATTCGAGCATAAGTTAGTAGAGATGATGCATGATAAAGCTCCGTTTGATTACGAAGCTCTGAATAAAAAGGGTGGTACAAAAGATAAGAGAAAACAAAAATTATACAAGATATATTTCGAAGTATACTACAAGCAATCAAGTTCATCAAAACCCTTGTTCAAACAGCAGATTACTATAGGGGGTACAACGTACCGTTGGTGCAGTAGAAAAGTACTAAATCAAAAGATTAAGTTACTCGAGAGTCAGAGAGATGCTGGCATAGGCATATACGAGCAAAGACGTAATGTGATATTTTCACTTCGCAGGAGTAATATGATGAGCGTCCATAATCTGCGACCTATAACAGCAACCATCAAGGCATTTAATAAGATTGAGGCTGTGAATACGGCATTATCAAGGTTTGATAACTATATTGCCAGCATTAATGTGCTACAGGATCGAGGAAAGCAAAGTATAACCTGGGCCTCAACAAGGCCAAAAACCAAGCATAAAAATACCGTAGTATCTATGGGGGTGTACCTAGTAAAGACATCCTCCGAACCGATTGACATATTGATAGAAAATTCGAGAAAGGCTCTACCTACCCAAAACCTTACAATTACAGATCAGCCAGTAGCCATGAAGCAGCTAGCTACCTTAATGAGAGCATTTGGCGATAACTCGCCAGCAGCGACAAGACTTGCTGGCGTGACACGAGAGCTAGCACAGGCAATCGATACGGATAACCCAAACTTGAGACAGTTGAGCTATTGGCGGTGTCTCGAGATCGTGACCGCAAAGACTGGTGATGAGACTCGCAAAGAAGCTGAGGTTGTAAAAATATTTCAGAACTATTATCCAAAAAGAAAGTATTGGAAGCAGATGGGAGATATCATCAAGAATACCAGGAATAGCTATGTGCATCGTGGCGTTTCTAAATCCGGGGAAGAACTAAACGAGTACTATCTCAACTGGTCGCAACAATATGCTGAGGTAGCTTTTGATATCGCATATTATTTATACAAACATAAAGCAATATGGAATAAGTATAGCGATATTGATACGTTTTTTGATGCGTACACTAAGACAGACCACGAGCTCTCTCTTGCGGGTAAGTTCTTATATGCTCGTACGGATTCGAGGCGTAGAGATGATAGATCTAAGGTAGAATAGATAATATGGAATGGCTAATACTCATAGGAATTATAATCGCAATTGCCTATGCGGTTAATTCGGGTGGGAGTAAGTCTAACCGAAATAACGGTGCATATCAGACACGACAGAATCTGAATGGTGGGCGACAGATTACGAATGCACCACCACCGAAATTGAACGTCGAAAAAGCAGATGTTGATAGCGTTAAGCTTAGTGCTGAGCAGCAAAAAGTATATGATATTCTCGAGAATTCAAACGATAACGCGTACATCACAGGGAAGGCTGGTACCGGTAAGTCACTTCTGCTTGAATATTTCGTAAGTCATACGCGAAAGACTGTTGCGGTGGTTGCACCGACAGGAATAGCTGCGCTGAACGTTGGTGGGATGACGATACATTCGTTTTTTAAGTTTGCGCCAGACGTTGTTGATCCTAAAAAAATAAACGTAGACTACAAGACTCGTGAGATATTGCGAAACATCGATGCAATTGTGATTGACGAGGTGTCAATGATTCGCGTTGACTTGATGGAAGGAATAAGCGCGAAACTACAGATAGCACGACGTGACGACCGACCATTTGGTGGCTGTCAGATGATTATGTTCGGCGATTTATATCAATTGCCTCCAGTGGTGACAGACGGGCAGTTGCATCGGTACTTTAACCATACATACGGTGGAATCTACTTCTTTAATGCGCCATCTATCGAAAAAACAAATTTGCAAATTTATGAACTGGGTAATATTTTTCGACAAAAAGATCCGGAATTTCGAAGCATATTAAACTCGATACGTAATGGCGACGGTTCTCCTGAAGTATTGTCGAAGTTGAATGTTCGTACTGGGGTTGAAATACCGGAGACAGGCTTCGTGACGCTTGCAGGCACGAATAATACAGTGTCACGAATCAATCACAAGAAGCTTGATGCGCTTGAGGGAAGTGAAAAGGTATATGAGGCTCAAATAACGGGAGATATTAAGCAATCGGCATTTCCGACTGAGCGCCAACTACGATTGAAAGTAGGTGCGCAGGTGATGATGCTCAAAAATGATACCGAGAAGCCACGACGATGGGTAAATGGCACTTTGGGTGTGGTTATACGTCTTAGTACTGATTCTATACGAGTAAATATTGACGGCGTAGAGCATACTGTTAATCGCGAAACCTGGCAAAAGATCCGTTATGAATACGATCACGAAGAACGAAAGCTCAAAAAGATTCCAGTGAGTGAATTCACGCAGTTACCTGTTCGGCTTGCCTGGGCGATTACAATCCATAAGTCACAAGGGCAAACATACGAATCCGTGGCTGTAGATATGAGTGATGGAGCGTTTGCGCACGGACAAACATACGTGGCGCTGAGTCGATGTAAGAGTATGGATGGATTGCATTTAACTACAGCCATTCGTCGAGAAGATATTATTGTAGATGATGAGATCGTTGAGTTTATGCAACAAGCGAAGGTAGTTGGCAGAAATGAATAGTAACAATCCGAAGTCCGTCACTCTTTTGTCATTAATTACTATTATCGTGACAGCTGGTGCGTTTAAAGAAGAGATGTCGAGCCTGTATCTCTGGAGTGGGTCATGGAGCCTTCTCGCTATATTTATCGCTTTCGCGTTATTCTATGGCTTGCTGCTGTTATGCTATTTAATCCTAGAGATGAGTTCAGAAACTCCTGGGTTTAAGTTCTTATCGAAATACTCACCATCTATCACAAGGATCCTTAATAGCATTTTCCTATTATCACTGACTGTCATTCTACTTTTCTCACTAGTAACACTCCTGCTTGCTGCGTTAGCTTTTGCACCTAAAATTATAACTGCATTAATCTATATAATATCCATACCTATCCTCTACAAGCAACTGATCGGTCTTATTAGAGAGACAAAGGAGCTAATTGCCATAATCAAGAAAAACAAGAAAGGGGCAGAAAATGAAGAAAATTAAAGTATCTATTCAAGACGAACACACGCTTATCCTGCAAGAGCCGGGCGAAAAAGGGGATTTAGTTGATCTGACCTCTATACATGAAACGGATATCGACCAGTCGACAATTAAGAGTGTTGTGGATTCGATCAAAAAAGATAGGTTCGAAGAGGAATTACAGAAGGCACTTGACTCAAGCAGACGTGAATATACGCTACAGTTACAGATTAAAGAAAAAGAGCTGGCGGATAAATCGAAGGGCTATTTAGCCGATAAGGAAACAGTGATCGCACGCCTACAAGAGCAGTTAAAATCAGCAGAGACTGCAAAAGAGCTTGCAGTCACTAAAGCTGTCAGCGAACTTAATACAAAAGTGACTAAACTTTCTTCTGAAATAGAAAATAAAGAAGCTGAAAAGGAAACGGCAATCCTTCAGTTAAAGGAACGTTATACGAGTCAAATCCAAGACCGCGAAGACACCATTGAGCGTCTCAAAGACATGAAAGCAAAACTCTCGGTCAAACTTGTGGGTGAAACACTGGAACAGCATTGCCAGAATGAGTTTAACTCGGTGCGCGCGTTTACATTTCCGTTTGCATACTTTGAAAAAGACAACGAAGCTATCAAAGAAGATGACGAGATCAGGGCTACTAAAGGCGACTTCATCTACCGTGATTACGAATCAAAAGACGGCGTTGAAATCATTTCAATTATGTTTGAGATGAAGGACGAACAAGACGTCTCAGCGAACAAGCAAGCTATTGAAAGTCACCTAGATAAACTCGACAAGGATCGCAATAAAAAGAAGCTTGAATATGCGGTGCTCGTGACACTACTAGAGGCCGATAACGAACTCTACAACCGCGGCATCGTCGACCTCTCATACAAATACGACAAGATGTACGTCATCCGGCCTCAATTTTTCTTGCCACTAATCTCTATTCTCAAGAGTGCTAGCATGAAATCTGCAGAGGATAAGCGTCAGCTTATCGCCGCGCGCAACAGCAACATCGACATCGAGAACTTTGTTGACAATATGGAGACCTGGAAATCGGGCTGGGCTAATAATATGAAAAACGCTGGCAAAAAGCATGTTGAAGGTATTGAACAAATCAACAAAGCAATTAAGGATCTTGAGAAGGCACGCGACGCACTGATGATGTCCGACAAGCACCTGCTGGCTGCCGAAAACAAGATGGATGATTTAACCGTAAAACGACTGACAAAGAACGCACCTAGCGTGGCTGCAAGATTTGATGAACTATAGACGATGTCCAGGTCTAAGAAAAATCCGCCTAAGACCCCACCGCTCACCGACGAAGAGGTTATTACAGTAATTCTACCGATTGTCACTGGCGAATAAACTACGCCGAGATATCTGCATCATACATCCGCAGTACACTCTCGTCTAGCTGCTGAGGGTGTACTTGATCGGAGAGTAAATAATCGAGATTGAGCGACTGCTGGTGCGAGGCAATGAGAATCAGGTTCTGATCCTCGTCTTGCATGTCGTGCATATCAGCTGGATACAGCGCTAGCGATGTAAAACTACCACGAAATGATGCCAGTAGGCGATGTGCCAGTGTCGGCAGGCTGCCGCGATATCGAGAAATACTATTCAGAGCCAAACTACCATCAGGCGCCAACAGCCTAGCATATTGCTGCGCAGCTTCGATAGTCAGCAGTCTCTTGGGGATGTCGTACTCACTGAACGCATCAACGATAATGAGGTCATACTGGCTCTGGCAGCGATCGATATAATCGCGGCCATCGGCAATGTGGATTTTGAGCTGTCGATCACGCCGCAGCTGAAAGTATTTGCGAGCCAAGCGCGGCAGTAGGGGATCAATCTCAACGACATCGACCCTGGCGGCTGGTAAATGCGTCCTGATGGCTCGCGGTAGAGTGAAGGCACCGCCACCAATCACCAATACTGATTGCGGATGAAGACTCAACGCAACCTCCAAGAGGCGCCGATTATAATCAAACAGCATCTCAAGATTATCATCGAGCGCCAGACCCGACTGTGGCGTTGCTTGATCGCCCGACAAGAGCAGTCGCGACGGACGATCGTTATAGATGCGATCAACGATCCGATAGCGGCCAGATTCACTACTGCCCTCATAGATAATAGTCACTCCCTCAGTATACACACCTGGGCTATCAACCGCTCGCACTGACGGCATAGAAAACGGTGCTATACTGATACGTATGAATGATCTTATCCTCACACTTGACCAGCACGACTTAGGCCTCCGCGAGCCGACCGATGGGCCAATTGAATTTACTCGTGAAGCAGCACGAGCAGTGCTCATAAACAACGAAGGGAAAGTAGCGATCATGAATTTCACCGTTACTGGCTCATATAAATTACCAGGCGGTGGTGTCGATGATGGCGAGGATATCGAAACCGCTTTACACCGCGAAATCCGCGAAGAGACAGGCTACAAAATTACCGCTATCAAGCCGATTGGGCGAATCGAGGAGAATCGATATTTTTGCAATATGCATCAAATATCATGGTGCTTTATGGCGAGGGTGGCTGACTTCGTCGGGACAGACCTTACCGAAAAAGAGGCTACTGAGGGCATGAACCTCCAATGGGCCAAATCATTCGATGAAGCAATCGCCTGGATCGAAAGCGCGTCACAACTTGACGAAGATGGCTCACAGACGGGTCTCGCAATGATGAAACAGCGTGAAGTAGCCATCCTCCGCCGAGCACAGCAGCATATCGCGTAGTAGGTTGACTATATTATGCTAAAATGTTATAATTAAATTATGACCACGCGACCTACTCCTGCCGGGGATTACCTCGACACCACACCACCCGCATCTCGCGAGACCGACGATACTATATATACCGACGCATACCTCATCCAGTCGCTCCAGACGCTGCAAGAGGACCTCGATAGAGCGCCGACCGTTGATGACATCCGTAATCTGAGCGAGATACTCCCAGATGTCTCGACCTATGAGCGACGCTTTGGCTCGTGGATTGATGCCCTTGAGGCCGCAGGAATCGAAGGTGCACACAATCGTCGAGACGAGACGATATTGCGCCAGCTAGCGTCCCTTGCTATTAAACTAGATCGAGCACCGACAAAGCGCGAGGTAGATGCCGATCCGACTGTTGCCAGCAGTGGCCTGTACCGAAATCGATTTGGGTCATTTAGCAATGCTGTACGACTCGCACTAGATATCGTAGATGAAGCAAAAGATACCTCGCGCTAGAGATCTTAGGTGCGCACACTCAGCCCGAGTCCGCCAAACTCCTTACAAATAAAAACTGGCTGCGCTGGCGTACTAGCACCTGCATCATAGTGATAGCCAAGCTCAGCAAACGTAGAAAGTTTCGATATATCCTGCACACGACCTTGTATCAACCACCGCGCGAAGGCACCACGAGCGATCTTTGTGTGGACCGTCACGAACGTTGGCTCACCGGTTTTTGAGCTAACAGTAAGAAACTTGGGTGAGATAACGGGCAGATTGACATAGGGAAGGAGAGACTTCGTATACTCGACGGCCGAGAGATTCACAATTGACGTTGTCCCAGCCGGCAGAAGCGACGCCAGTGTATCGCCCCAGAGCGCATACATACTACGACCGTCCGGCAGCTTGTACCCCATCTCGAGACGATACGGTGCAATGCCGTCACAAGCTCGCACGCCACCATATAGTCCCGAGAGGATCAGGAGATGCCTATGCGCATACAATCGATCGTCGTCGGACCATGTCTGTATTTGTAGTCCACTGTAGATATCGCCCACAAATGCATCCACTGCGGGAACTTGCCTGCTCGAATCAATTGACCATTCGCGAAGCATCGTCATGACTTCGTGGGCTTTCTTTTCTGATACCTTCATGAGTGACTGGATATCGCTCGGAGAGGCTCGACGCCATATCGCGGCCAAATCTTCGGCACGATGCATGAGGGCAGGCGTGCCAAGTGGCTCACGTCGCTCGCTCGGTGTGCGCATTGTCTTGGATGAATGGAGAAGAATCTGTATAGACATATTGCTTCCTAGTTTAGCTACTTCTTGCGACGCGTCCATCGCACGAAACGCCGTGGCAACTTCACAGGCAGCTCCACGAGCGCGCTCAACCCCGACTTCGGAACAAGCTCTTCGAGAATAGTCAGCAAATCGCTCGGACCTGAAACCGCATAACGCGCAGCCGTATCGCCTCGGCCAACCTTGATGGTCGTTGCACTCGGATCGTCACGAAGTTCACGAAACATATCTTCATCCGTGCTATCATCACCAGCACAAAGAATAAAATCTGACGGCCATATACGGGCAAGCTCGCGCACAACACTACCTTTTGTTGCCATGCTCGACTTTACCTCGATAATATCACGCCCCTCATCTATCAGGATATCCTCTCCTTCAAGCAGCTTGGTAAGCTCATGCTTGAGTTCGCTCGCGCGCTTGTAAGCAATATCTGGCTCAACATTTGCGTAATGCCAGACAAGTGCGTAATCCTTCTCTTCGATCTCAGCACCTTTGGTGCGCTCGACATAACGCTGCATAACAGCACGAATGCGCTTTTTGTCTTTCTTGAAATTACCATCGATCTGCTGCCATCTTTTATCGTATCGCTTCCAGGCACCGTGTTCGGCGGCGAGTATAATAGGCAAATTGCCAAACCAGCTCGATAGCGCGCTCCGCGTGCGACCACTCACAATCGCGACTGTCGTATCTGTCTGCTCTGTCAAATTCTTGATGATGCGTCGAATACGAAGTGTCGGTGCAGCCGCAAGCGGAGAGGGGGTCTTGACGAAACCACGGAGCGTCCCATCATAATCCAGAATGATTAGTCGATGTGCCGCCGTAGTATAGCGCGTCACAATACGCTGGCGTTGTGTCAGAGATAGGTGGCGATGGGCGGCATCCTCCTGTCGCTTCGCGGCATCCAGATCGTGCATGAACTCTTTGCCCCAATTCTGCACCGTAATAGCACTCAAGCGAGCCTGCATAGCCTTGAGGCGTTCCTTTTGCTCACGTACAGGCATCGAAAGTGCCTGATGCATTGCCTGTGCGATAGAGGGTGTATTGTTTGGATTAATACTCAATGCTTCAGGCAACTCATCGATCGCTCCCGCCATTTCGCTCAATATCAAAACACCACCACGTCGTCGCTTACTCGCAACATACTCCTTGGCAACAAGGTTCATGCCATCACGTATTGGTGTGACCAGCATAACATCAGCATGCGCATAGAGCGCAACAATCTCACTAAATGGTCGATTCTGGAATTGATACGAGATTGGCGCCCAGTCGACCGTGCCGTATTCACCATTGATGCGACTAACCGTCTTTTCGATTTCATCGCGCAGATTCTGATAGGCAACAACACCGGTTCGCGATGGAACAGCGATCATCAACAGCTTGACCTTACCACGATACGCTGGATGCTCTTCGAGCAGGAGGCGGAATGCTTCAAGGCGGTCTGGAATACCTTTTGAATAGTCAAGACGATCGATCGAGAGGATAAGCTTTTGCATACCATAACTCTCCTTCAGTCGAGCAAGCGCAACGTTCGTACTTTCTTCGTCAAGCTGTAGGCGAAATTTCTCATAATCGATCCCGATAGGATATGCCGATACCCTGATTGTTCGTTTGTCATGCTCGATCATCCCGCCTGACGACAGAACGCCGAGTAGTCGCCGACAACTATCAAGAAAATACTGTGCGTAATCGTACACATGAAACCCGATCACATCAGCCCCGAGCAGCCCCTCAAGTAACTCCTTGCGCTGCGGAAGTAGGCGATACACTTCGAAGCTCGGAAACGGGATATGTAAGAAAAAGCCGACTGTCACGCTCGGGATCTGGTCGCGAATAAGGCGAGGTAGCAACAGGAAATGATAATCATGAACCCACACACGTGCGTCTGCAGTTGCAACCTGAGCAACAGCCTCTGCGACTTTCTCATTGACTGCCTGATACATTTCCCAGTAATCCATAGAATACTTCGCAATACCCTGAAAGTAGTGAAATAGCGGCCACAATGTATCGTTTGCATAGCCCTCGTAATACAAATCAACTTCTTTTGCCGTGAGAAATACAGGATAGCAGCCATATTTTTGCAGCTCGGTGATAATCTCTGTGCGATCCTCTGATGTTAGTGTATCGGCGTCGATACCTGGCCAACCAACCCATACCTTATCCTTGACAGCGAGAGAGCTCATCGCCGTTGCGAGGCCACCACTACTCGCATGAAACTCCAATCCATTAGCACCGCGCGTAACACTCACTGGTAATCGATTCGCAACAACCACCATCGAAGCCTTGTTCGTCATGTGCTCATTATATCACCTACCTCTGTAATCTACTATGCGCTATACTAGACGGTATGAGAATCCATATTGCTACTGATCATGCAGGACTTGCATTCAAAAATACACTCGCCAACCACCTATCGCAACAAGGACACGATCCTGTCGACCACGGTGCATATGAATACGACCCCAATGATGATTATCCAGCATTCATCATAAGTGCTGCCGAAGCAGTTGCAAAAGAGCAGGGTGAAGGCATAGAGACGCTCGGTGTTGTCTTTGGCGGATCAGGTAATGGCGAGCAGATTGCCGCTAATAAGGTTCGGGGTGTTCGAGCAGCACTCGTATGGAACGAGTCGACAGCAAAGCTCGCACGACAGCACAATGATGCGAATATCATTTCGATTGGCGCACGACAACATGACGAGTCGGAAGTACTTCGACTTATCGATGCCTTTATCGCAGAGCCTTTTTCAGGGGACGAGCGTCATATACGTCGCATTCAGCAGATTGCTGATTACGAGCAGTAGAGCTCTCTCGCTGCAAAACTACTTTGCATCACAAAAACCCGCACTAGGCTCATTCAGCACCACAAGGCTGTCACCATGGAAACACAACCCCGTGCTACACTAGGAGATACATGGACCCTGTTATCACTTCAGCGCACAATCAAACGATCAAACAATTACGAAAGCTCTCGACAAGCAGCAAAGCTCGGCGCGATACCTCGACATATATTGCAGAAGGGGCGCATCTCGTCGCAAGCTATCTGTCGACAGGGCAGACCCCGATTAGCTATGTCTGTGCCGAATCAGCTCTTGAGAATCCAGAAATACAGCAGCTCATCGACAAGCTCCAAGAGGTCGATCGCACCATCACGGCAGACAGTCTATTTGAATCATTAACAAGCATTCATGCGAACACTGGCATCTTGCTCCTTTTTACGCCAAAACATCCTAAAACAACAGACATACCAGCAAACAGTACAAGCATCCTCCTTGAGGATGTTCAGGATCCAGGTAATCTCGGAACGATACTTCGGACAGCAACGGCGGCAGGTGTATCTGATGTTTTTCTGTCATCTGGCTGCACATCACCATGGTCACAAAAAGCACTTCGAGCCGGCATGGGGGCACAATTTGGTGTCACGATTCACGAAGACACCGACCTCTCGTCACTCATTGCTGCATCTCCAGTGCCAGTCTTCGCGACAGTACTGTCTTCTAAAAGCACGTCACTCTATACACTCGACCTTGCGCGGCCATTGGCGTGGTTATTTGGAAGCGAAGGGCAGGGCCTTAGCGAGACACTCAGTCGACAAGTAGCCACACACATCCTCATCCCCCAGAATAATACCCCTGTCGAATCACTCAATGTTGCAGCCGCAGCAGCAGTCTGCCTTTACGAGCAGTACCGCCAGCTATCCTAAAGCGAGTCAAAAAGTGAAATGGCCGCACCCCGACAGGGGTGCGGCTACAACGAATCAACGTCACTTCACCTATGGATGGAGCGGTACGAGCAAGTCGTCCATGAAAAAGCTATCCTTGGTGCGCGCTTGCTGACTGGGAATCTCACTAAACTCGAGAAGATTCCAGACAACAACCCGCTCACGGTCCTCGAACCCTTCGCATTGATTCGCGAACGAATCATACAAGATGCGACGTAGGGTACGCCGAGCAAGACAATCTCCTACCTGTGCATCCCGCAGAAGATCGGTGTTTACATAGGCCTCCATGCGCCAGCCTTTATATCCAATACTGTGTGTCGCAGGCGTATACGGCAAAGACATACATCCTTTCAGGTGAAATGGAAATGATCAGAGCTATCCAAAAGATGGAAACACTCAATGATCTATTATACCACTAATCTGATAAAAATGAAATACCTACTGGACGACAGCAACTAGTTCGATGTCAAACACGAGATTGCTGTTTGGTGGAATATTTGCAGCTGCACGAGCCGAACCATACGCAAGCTCTGACGGAATAATAAGACGACGAATACCACCGACTTTCATGCCAGGTACACCTTGTGCCCAGCCGGGAATAACGCGATTAAGTGGAAACGTAATCGGATCACCAACGTCATGACTGCTCTGGAAAATCGTTCCATCCTGACATAGTGCACCCGTATAATGCGCTGTTATTGTCGCTCCCTCTGGCACTTCGTCTCCCGTACCAACAACCGTGTCGATAATCTGCAGCGCTTCGACATCGGTGATTGGCGTAAAATTCGCAAGCTTTGTTCCTTCAAGTTGTGTCATATTATTTCTCCTATACTACTACTTATGATGCTGTCCGTTTATTCCGACTAAGGCGGCGACGTGGCAAGCGGTTTTGGTAATGAATCAAACGACGCCTTGCAGGTCGCCCGATGAGATTACCAAGCGTCGCACCTGCCGCAACAACAACCGCAATCAAAATGGCACGCAAAATCAGCACAATACCTGTATCAAAAGCGTCTGTGTTTGGCTCTGATTGAGCAAGATAGGTCAGCCCGCTATATAGTGTCAGTCCTGGAACGAGCGGAATAATACCCGCACTAATCGTTGCAAGTGTTGGGATGCGCAAGAGACGCAGTACAAGTGTCGCAGACAGTCCGACAAATACTGCAGCAATACCACTCGCTGGAATAACGCCAAAATTCAAACTCGTCATCACAAGTACAGTATAGAGCGACAGGAAACCGACGAGGCTCACGACAATGACACCGCCAATACGTAGCTGATTGCCGAGGGCAAATGACCCAGCCAGAATCGCGGCACCGACATAGCGATAATTAATTTCGGCGAGCGTTAATCTATCAGGCGTTGTCGCAAGCGTAACACCAAGCCGAGTAGCGATATACAATCCTATCGTGGTACCCAGTACGATACCGCTTGTCATCATAATCACCTTGAGAAGTCGTGCAGCAGCCGTGACATAGTACTCATCAATCGCATCCTGCAGCGCCGAAACGATCATCATTCCAGCAACAAGCAAGACGATACCGCCAATCACAATCAACGTTGGATTAACATCATTGAGGATCGGAATAGCATGAATATCTGCGACAAGTGCAGCGGCAGCAGCGATCACTGTTATAATCAGACCAGCAAGCACCTGTGAATAAAAACTTGGTAACCCTCTTCGTGCCATTCGATACAATGTCATATTGACTGAATAGCCCATAATAAAAGCAATCGCCCAGACAATTGGATTCGTACTATACAGCATGACCACACCGAGACTGACACCACCAGTAGACGCATGCGTTACCCATTTTGGATACAAACGAGGACGGGCAAGAATCTCATCAAGTCGACGTTCAGCAGCATCAAGCTGCAGTCCACCGGCACGAATCTCATGTCCGAGGTTCTCAAGCAGGCGAACTGACTCGTAGTCAGCCCCCCGAGAGCTAATTGTCCGCACAATCGTCAGCGGCTCTCGATCAACGCCACGATCTTGCGAGACGGTTAGTATTGTATGACTGATATCGATATGTACCTTACGTGAGCAATACGTCGTCGTCACGCCAAGTGCGAGATGGACAACATCACTTGCTGCCATACCCCGAGATAGTAGCTGATCGGCAAGTGTCGTCGCAAGGCGAAGTGCTCGCATATTGTCGGTCAATTCGAGGTCGAACTTCTCAACAACGAACTCCTTCTCGACACGATCCTCCGCCTTTCGATGAAGCGACTTCCGCACAAGATCAGTAACAGACTTAAACATATACCTTGTATTATACCATTGTCTGGGCGTTTTAATCCCTGTTCGCCTCTGATGTTACACGTGTTGCCATAATAATATAAATGTTATATAGTAGTTAGATGACATCGATTAAATATAATCACTTTTCTCACATTTCTGACCTCGCGGACACCTCGACAGCAAGAGGTAATGAGGAAATCCTTCAGTCAGTACTCGAGCTCTATGACCATGCACTTCTCGGTCAATCATACAACTCCGAGCGAAACCCTCACGGCATGACTGCCGGAAGAAAGCAGGAGCTTATAAAGAACTATTTCCGAGACAATCAGCTCGTTATCGCCTCACGAGGAAATATGTCCAAAAAAGCACTCGGCATCATTACATTTCATACCATCGAAACAGAGGCAGCCTGGATCGACGGGCTGGCGGTCGAAGAGGCTATTAGGGGAGCGTCTATCGGTCGCAACCTCGTTGAGAGGGTAGAGCAGCACGCACAAGCACTCCATCTCGGTAGTGTCGCTCTACGATCAGCACAGCAAGCAGTGCCATTCTACGAAAGTATCGGTTTTACGCGCACAAACGATGACACTCAGCCCGTCTTCGTAAAGTACTTTGACAAAAAGCACTAGCACATACCAGCTGGTTCGATTACACTATAGGATATGGAGCAACTACCCGAAGCTATTGATTCAACAGACATCGCAAGTCATCTTGAGCCATTCTCCGATATGATACCACTCGTCGTCGCAGGGCTTGTCGGTGTGCTCGTTATCCTCCTCGTTATCTCTATCATGTCTGCACGCCGTCAAAACCGTCAATACAAAGCAATTATTCAAACCGCAGAGGATACTCGTGCAATCCGTGAGCTGCTAGAGTCTCAGCAGAAACCACAGATACGTCCGCGTCCTCCTGAGCTTTCCGACGACCCACAATTGCCACCACGGCCCTAACATCTGTTATCCGGCTATGGTCTCACCAAGATAGTAGTATATAGAACAAAAATAGAACACGAGTAATAAGCCGTACTGATAGCAAATGCTTGCCATCAACAGATCGGCAGGTTCAGCTATCTCAATAGATTGTTTTTTCTAAGAAATACATACACAGACTACGGAACCATACCGATAGACATACCAACTCAGTTGATGGGGTAGTATCATTTATCTAAACTATTTTCTCCTGCATCATTTATGGCTATTAGGGGGCAGCACAGCATCTTTTTGTTGATTAAAAGGAGATATAGATTAAACGTCGCACAATATATCTTTTGCGACATTGAATATACCAACAACAGATGAATACAGATACATAGTACGGGCATCTTTTATACTCATACCTATGCAGTATCTCCCTCGCGGAGAGGGTATGCTCGTTCGCACAAGGTCTATACCTCATACTATCCAAGCTTGCATGAATCAATAAAACCGACCAAGCACCACACGAACTACCAACCTGCGTCTAATAGAGAGCTATCAGTGATGTAATAACCACCATAGGTGAAGTCGTGCAGTCTATTATCCACAGCTACGGCAGCTATTTGCATTTTCTCTATTTTTATCCCCTACTATTCCCCCACTCTCCTATTTTGACAATTTTGACTTTTTATTTTTTATATAGTTTTATATAGTTTTTTCACTAAAAGAACAAAAATAGAACATATATCATTTCAAACCCCTACCGATAGAAGGCTTTCCCCTCTACCCGCACGTCGATATATGATGGCTTTTGGCTCCGTCGTTCGAAATAGCGAAGCGCTTGTACCATATCATTGACCTGCACTTCTACTGGACGGTCAACTGTCATCCGGACACTAGGCATACCCTTCCCCTTAATAGATACTTGTCTCATAGATTGTGTCGGGATTTCAATCGATGAAATTGCCACACTGTTTGCCTCTGCAAGAGAGACGACACGACCCACAAACGACAACAGACGACTACTCGCGATAGCTGCGCCTTGAGATATAGCAGCACCACTATTATCTATTACCCGCACAGAGGGCTCTTGATAATAGTTCTTCGTGAATGTCACCCCCTCAGCATCGACATAATACCGTCTATCGTCTACCGTCCAGCTCGCAACAGGACGTCGAATACCTATCTCATACTTTGACACCCCTATCTCTTGCATGCCTGCAGGTTTTACAGACTGAACTTCTGGCGCCTCTTGCTGCAAGAAGCTAAGAAGCCGATTATGATCTGTTGCAAACCGAAATCGCTCAAGCGGATGCTCTGTATAATACACAGTAAAAATCCGCTCATATGTCTCCGTATCGACAGTGTTCACTAGCTCTGTACTAGAAGATACTACCGCTATCGAGCCCGAGTACTGCATCACACCAATCGCGCCAAAACCGACACAAGTGACCACGACAAGAAGTGCAGCGCCAACTCTACTGCGCAACTGACGCACTCGGTGTATCTTTGCCCGCTCAGAAACCTCCGGCAGATCTGAGCGATCGGTCATCGTCCGATTGCGACGATAGGTCGGCGGATCGATGCTTCGCGCCTCAGAACGTTGCCGCTTCTTGGTTGACGAGACCGAATGTACCTGCTTCATCCTGCAGCCTCTCGTATCAATTGAGCCATATCACGCGCCGCATGCGGACGAGCGAACGCGTGCAGATTATGAGCCATCCTAGATCGACGTGCATCATCTGATAAAAGACCCTGCAGTGTAGATACGAGCTTATCCTGTAGTTCATCATCTTGCAGTACACTAACAGCCTTATATGAAGCAAAGAGCTCTGCATTCTTTTGCTGATCACCAAGTTGCTTTGCAGGAACTGCAATAACCGTCTTCTGGAGTCCAGCCAACTCCTGTAGCGTCGTTGCACTGGCGCGCGTCACAACAATATCGGCAGCAGCAAGTAGCTTATACATGTCTTTATAGACAAATGGAACATGCTGATAGGCCGCAATATCTTTCGATTCGACCCGAACCTGATCATCATTACTAATACCTGTCACATTATAAAAAAGTACCTTATCTTGCTCAAAATGGCGCGCCGCATTCATCATACCCGTATTGATTGCGATTGAACCCAGCCCTCCTCCAACACCAACAATCAGCTGTTTGTTCTTTGGCAGACCCAACTCATCACGATAAGCTCGCTGCATCGTTGGTGTAGCCGGTGAGATATCTGAACTAATCGGAACACCAACCTGAACGGTACGTGCTGCATCATACCCATAATTTTCGACTGGCATACCAGTGCCGATTGATTGTGCAAAACGAGCAAGTAGTCTATTTGTCAGACCAGGACGTGCGTCCGAATCATGGATGACAAGCGGCACTCGCAAGAGACGGGCTGCATATCCAACCGGCAAACAGACAAATCCTCCTTTCGCAAATACAACGTCAGGACGAAAGCGAGCAATAATCCATATCGACTTAAAGAACCCAGCAATCGTCTTGCCTGTATCGGCTACATTCAAGAGCACAATTGAAAAATGACGAATATAATGCCACCAAGAAAAGTGAGCATATCGACGTAGCTTTCCAGATGGCACAGTGGTCATCTTGACAGTAAACGGCAGCTCGCTCATAATGCCACGAGCCTGTTCTAAGAACCCTTTGTCGCAAATAAACATCGCCTCCACACCCGTATCCTGGTTGTCGGCGACCAACTCTTTAAGCACTGCGGCGACTGGCGTGACGTGGCCGCCCGAGCCCCCGCCGACTGCGAGAATTCTCATACCTTCCCTCCTTTACCTTTGACCCATGCTCCGTATAGCGCGATAGCTGAAAAACAAGACCAAGTGCAGCTGCCACAAAAAGCATACTTGTTCCGCCAAAACTCAGGAGCGGCAGTGTAATACCTGTCAACGGTACGAGACCGATCATTGCTCCGATATTAAGAATGACATGCACTGCAAACCATCCGAACACACCCGCTACAATAAGCTTGAGTCGTGGATCAAGAAGGTTATCAGAAACCTTCAGCAGACGCGAAAGTAGCGCTACATACAACATAATCGTCGCGACAAGCCCCACAAAACCAAACGTCTCCCCCATAATCGCAAATACTGAGTCATTGATCGCTTCTGGGAGATATCCTGTCGCCTGGACACTATTGCCGATACCAACACCAAATACACCACCTGTACCAATCGCTATCTTGGCATGTTCGATATGGTAACTCGAGGCATCAGACACCGACGTGTCATCCCCACGCAGAAAAGTCATCATACGGTCAATACGATGCGGTGCTGCTACGATAAGCACACCGACAGCAAGTGCGATCACTCCCGCAATAATGCCCAGCGTTCGCCATGACAATCGTGACATCACAAGCATTGCCAGAACAATTGCGAGAAGTGAAGCGCCCGTACCGAGATCTCTCTGCACTACAACAATCAGGAACTGCGCGACACCAACAACAATTGCAATTGGCAAAATTGTATCTCGCCAATTATCAGCATCTCCCTCTTTCATCCGCGTACCGAGAAACGTCGCAACATACAATAGTACACCAAACTTCAGGACTTCGGCTGGCTGAAAACCAAACGGACCCAGATCAAACCATCGCGTTGCACCATACGACTCTTGTGCGATCCCCCACCCCACCATGCCGGCAAATGCGAGCAGCAGCGACAGCCCGATGCCCATAAACAAGACTACCCGTTGACGTGCTAAGATTTTCTCATATGGGATTAGCGCCATTACCACGAAGGCGCCCACCGCCACCCCTATGCTCAGTGCTTGGCGTACAAAAAAGTATATATCAGAATAGTCAGCTCCGAAGGCCGCATTCAGGACGTTTGCTCGCTGTGGTCCAATCGCAAACATAACAATTAGCCCAAGTAACATCAACAGGCTCATATAGAGCACGATTTGCACATCCGGCAAATGTCGCCGTGCTATCACGGACGGCACACTCTGCTCTCGCACACGAGATTGCCGTATAGATTTCATGTGCCAATCACACCTCCTGAGAGCGCAAGAATCACGCCCGCAAAGGCTGCGACGGCTCCAACCACCCAGAAGCGCATAGTAACTTTTGTCTCAGGCCACCCTATGGCCTCAAGGTGGTGATGAACTGGTGCGGAGAGAAATATCTTCCTCTTGAGAAACCGCTTACTCATGATCTGCAAGGCGCTCGAGCCCGCCTCGATAACGAACACAATGCCGATAATCGGCAGTAAGAACAGTGCATTTGTCAGCATCGCAACAACACCAAGTGCCGCTCCAAGCGAAAAACTGCCAACGTCTCCCATGAAGAATCGTGCTGGATAAATGTTAAACCACACATAGCTCAGCAGTGCACCGAGAACGGTAAAACAAAAGCCAGCAAGGAGCACCTGTCCCTGAAAAAGTGCGATGACACCAAATGCACCATAGCTAAGGCTGAGGAGACCACCTGCAAGACCGTCAAGGCCATCACTGATATTGACCGCGTTCCCTGTCGCCACAACCGCGAATGCGAAGAGAGGAACAATCGCCCAACCAATTGACCAGTCACCTATGAACGGAATGTGGACACTACTAACCCCATTTTTTTCAAAGAACCACCACCCAAGTGCAAGGCCAAGTGCCGTGATCGTCAAAAACTTGACACTCGAACGTAGCCCTGCCGTCCCCTTGCCATTACTACGGAGATTGATGATGTCATCGAGCAGCCCTACGAGACCACCGCCCAAGAGAGCCGCAAACGGTAAAAGTGTCTGCCCTCGATCAAAATTAAAAAGAGTCGTCACTGTAATAGCAATGATGAATATCAATCCTGCCATCGTCGGAATGTTACGCTTAAACTTATTCTCGTGAAGCTTCGTAAATACCTCAAGCTTCTCCCCTGTCGTACTCGTGCTTCGTTGCTTCTTCCAGAATTTATAGCGGTACGCAAAGAATGTATAAATTGGCGTCATGAACATCGCTATCAAAAAAGCCACCAAACTAAGCAGAAATACATGTGTCAATTCATCGGTAATTTCGATTGTTTGTATGGCGCTCATTAGTGGTTATCCTTTCGGTGGAATACGTAAATAATCAATCATCCAATTTGAGATATCGGTAAATATTGGACTGGCGTGCAGGCCACCTTCGATGTTTCGATTTGGCGCTGATACCTGAACCATTATGACATACTCAGGGGTATTCGCGCCACCATATCCGAGGTATGTTCCAATTGTCTCACTCTTCACATACCGACCATTGCGTATCGTTTCAGCCGTACCTGTCTTACCGCCTATGTCGTAGCCTTTTTTATCAGCATTCCTCATATAGTCAACCGAATTTCGAGCCCCTACAAGCATTCCTCTCATACTTGCCGATGTCTCCTTTGATATAGCACGGTGGAGCGGCGCAGCCGTCTCTTCCTGTACGAATTCGTCCCGCAGTACCCCGGCAAGCACTGTTGGCTGATAGTACATTCCTCCATTCACAACAGCAGAAAAGCCAGCTGCGACCTGAATCATCGTCACATCAAGCCCCTGCCCGAACGTCATATTTGAATAACGTACAGCATTTCCTTCAATCTCCTTTGGAGATACGATAAGCCCTGAAGACTCATTAGCTAGCTCTATTCCGGTCGTGCGTCCAAGTCCAAATCTGTCATGAAAATAGGTGTACATCGTATCACGAGCACCACGGGTGATATTCGAACCATCCCCGAGACGCTGTGCGATCGTGACAGTACCGGTATTGAGTGAGTTATTAAGCACATCTTGCATCGTTAATGTACCGGTTAATCCTAAAAATGCATTACGAACGGTTGTATCGGCAATTTTTATAGAGTCAGTATTATAATACGTCGACCGTGGCGTGATAACCCCCTTGTCGATACCGGTAGCAAGTGTGAATGTTTTAATGACAGAGGCTGGCTCGTACGGTGTAGATATAATCGCATTGTTAAAGTGCGCAGCATCCTCGACACGCATAAATTCAGCTGGGTGGTAGGTTGGGTAGTTTGCCATTGCGAGCACCTTGCTGTTCTTTGGATTCATCACGACTACACTGCCACTTGAGGCGCCAATCTTCTTCAATTCTCGTCGTAGCGTCTCTTCTGCATATGACTGGACATTACGATCAATCGTCAGGACAATATTCTCACCATCTTTGGCAGCAATATTGATATTTTTATCTCCTATCGTAAGCGGCACATCACGTACATCTGTGACAGTGCGCAACCGTCCATCCACCCCCGTCAGTCGCTCGTTAAGAGAGGCCTCGACACCATAGTTACCAACACCCTCTGCGTTGACAAACCCAAGCACCTGCCCTGCCAGCCCCCCCTCAGGGTAGACACGCTGCGACTCCTCCTGGAACCCAACACCCGCAAGCTTACGCTCCCTGAGCTTATTTGCCTGCGTGCGCGTCAGTTTTGTCGCAATAATCTGATACCGGCTAGACTTATCCTTGAGAAGTTCTTCAAATCCACGACGCGTATTGCCACCTGCGATACTCCGCACCGCCGAAACAACAGCAGCCTCATCTGTCACCGTCTGGGGATCGGCAAATACTGTATAGACAGCCTGGTTCATAACAAGCGGCACTGGATGATTGCCGTCCATCGCATAAATCATACCCCGTTTCGCAGGAATAGTCAGCGATCTCACCTGCTCATTTCCCGCAATCGTCACATAGTGATCGTGTCGAATAACCTGAATATAGAAAAGTCGAAGAATAAAAATACCTATGATAACAAGAAGAAAGAACATAAGCACCCGAGAGCGACTACCCTTTCGAAGCTCTAATTTCATAGTATCCTTTCTTGTCACCGCTTAGCGTGTATAGACAACACTTGCAGGTGTTGACATCTCTCGAGCGACAGCACTATCTTTAGTTACACCGAGCGAAGTTAGACGAGCATTCTCGATCTCAAGATCATCCTTCTTCGTTGCAAGTTCACTAATCTTCGTGTCGACACGATCGATTTCATAATCATAACTTGTTGCTTTTGTTGCCTGCGTCAAGTATATCAAACCAAGAACTGTAATCATAAGTGCGACAAGCACTGTATGAGCCACAGGGCCAAGTTTGACGTTTGAGGTGTACCGAGTTGTGTTCTGGTTGCGACTCCAGTTTTGCTGACGGCGTGACGTAAAATTGTGTGCTGAATACGACATGTGGTGGATATCTTTTTATTAGTGTTTATTTGGATTGATCGTCACCCTAGTCTCAAAATCGAAACTAGGGTGACACACAGTCTTGACTACTTGACGCGAATCGCGATCTGCTCAGTCTTGTCTGCGTACTGTACGTTGATGTGAATTGGCATAACTAGCCCCTTCCTTTTTGTTTATTTTTTCACGGCGACACGCAGCTTTGCGCTGCGCGATCGCGGATTGTGAACATCGTAAGTGACTCCGTCGAGTGGTTTTTTCGTTACAATCTCTAGCTCTGCTTCATAGCCAGCTTGAGATTGATCTGCAAAATACCGCTTTACCAATCGATCTTCGAGGCTATGGAAACTAATAATACCGACCCGTCCACCCTGCCGAAGAAGACGAGGGAGAAGCGGCAATAGCTGCTCTATCTGAGCTAGTTCCTGATTAACCTCAATACGGAGTGATTGAAAAGTGCGCGTAGCCGGATGGATTCTTTTCCACGGGCCACGATACTGTTGCTTGATAAGTTCAGCGAGCTCCCCCGTTGTATGAAGCGGTCGCTCCTGACAAATTGCATGTGCGATACGAATCGCAAATGCACGTGGCTCTTCTCCGTATCTAGTGATGATATCGACAAGACGAGATTCTGAATACGTATTAACAACTACTTCAGCACTCAACTCCTGTCGTTGATCCATTCTCATATCGAGTGGACCATCTCCGGAAAAAGAAAACCCTCGTTCGCTCTTATCAAGCTGCGGTGACGACACCCCCAAATCAGCCAATACAATATCAAACTGCCGCCCTTCCGCTATAAGCTGCTTGGCAGCTGCTAGAAAGTCGGTAGAAATCAACCGAACGCCCTTATCGGTAAATCGTGCCAGTCTGCGAATTGCATACTCGTCACGATCAACTAAAACAGCATCGGTATAAGACTCGGTTCTTCCTAAAATCTCTCCTGCATGACCACCATACCCCGCCGTGAGATCGAGATATGACTCGCCCTCATTGGGTTGCAGTAGCCGCAGTGTCGACTCAAGAAGTACCGGAACATGTAATGCAGACTCCCCTTTAGGAGATTCTGATCGTGGTGGATGTTCTTTGATACTCATCTTCTCTATTTTACGAGAGAAGTTCGAGATCACCAAACTGACAGTATTGGGTTTTTTGTTTTCGCATATATCTGTGTTTGTTTTTAATAAGTATCCGCCTTGGATATCGTAACGAATTGTCAAACAACTCATACTGCCACGAACCAAGGAGATTGAGAGACTTATGTGTGCTGACAATCGCAGGGAGGGCGATTGTCAAAGTGAGAGATATTCGGGAGAGAATATCTCACGTGAGGTGGAGTTTTTTGGGAGGTGTGTTTCAAAAGGTGCAAGCGGGTGTTTATCGTAGTCCGCCGAGTCTACGTCCCATACTGCCAGATTGCTGATCTCGAGAGTTTCTTCTTTTAGATTGTTAATGTGCCGTAGCTCACCTACACGTCTGATCCGCTTGGCAAAATTCGGAAGTATGCACCCGCTCGCACTGCGACAACTTCACGGTCGATGCCCGCATAGTCTAGCAAATGCTGTTCGAGAGCAATACGCCCTTGCTTGCTATCAAGCTCAGACTCGCTCTTCCCTGTTCGGAACTTAACATTCAGGTCAGCCACCCTCTCATCGAGGATATTGCCACCGAGTGCCTGCTCCATCTGCTCATCCCAAACACGCTTTGGATAAAGGTGAAGGTATGAGCCAAAGCCTCGTGTCAGAACAACGCCGCTAGAGAATTCCTCACGAAGCTCGGTCGGTATGGTGAGCCGACGCTTGTCATCAAGCTTTCGTTCAAAATAATCTATAGCCACTCTCGTTCCTTTCGGGCTTTTAGGGTTATTTTAATTAGTACTGTGGTGGTGTTTGTTTTTGGACTATCCAGTCCGTGCCACTGCCTTTACTATACTACCCACACCTACCCACTTCAACCCCCATTTTTGACTTTTTTATATAACATGTCAAGTTATACACAGTTTTGTGGAAAAACACCCACCCCGTATGGGGTGGGTGTTGTCTACATACTTACGGAGCTTCTCAACCTACAGGCGTTCTTGCGCTATCACATCATGAAGCGTACCGACAGTCGACACGCCACCCGGCACCGAACCTTCTTGCGACGGAAGCGCTGACGCAGCATTTCGCACCCAATAGCCTCGAGTTGAGTCGTCCCCTGGCAGACCCGCAAACTCACTCGCTTTGTCATCAACAATGACAATCTGTCGAACAACACGACTACCTAATTCTCGAGGTAACCGATACAAGCCATCATCATCCCGCCATCCAGCAATACGCTCACCCTTGCCCTTCCGCTCAATCACAAGCGCAGCCGCATCTTCAAGTCCTGCCATGCGCAATTTTGCACGCTGCCACTGCTCTCCTCCGTACGTCATAATTCCCCATTCATGACCAGCGTGCTCAATCGCCGCCATGAGTGCGTCAGCACCCGGTAGCAATAGACTCTCATGACGCTCGTGTTCAACAAATGACGCAAGAAGATCGTCTGTCGTGTCGGGGGCATGCTGTCGAATCGATGCGAGCATATCATACGAGCCACCGCTCATCTCTACGCGTTGACGCTCACGGCCAACTGTTTCAGCAATATCCGGATATTCGACCATCAAAAACTGCTCAATATGCTGCACGACTGCACTGGTGTCAAAAAGTGTCCGATCAAAATCAAGTACATAAAATGTCTGCTTATGCTCGCTCATCATCGCCCTCTGTTCTATATTCATAGAGTTCAAATAGCGCCCTTGCGACCGCTTCCGAATCATGTCGAATCAGCGTACGTTGTGCCGCTATCGGGTCAGATCGATTTGTATTTTGCCATACCGTCCCCGCAAGCAGTGATGCCCCAGCGGCAATATAGTGTGCGTCGTGAAGTTTCTGCTCATCATACTCAACAGGCAGCTCACCCGTCTTCGCATAGCGCGACATGAGCGAATCAGACGGTAGCTCTGTATTAAACAAAACAGCATCAAGAAATGTACCGCCCGCCAACCGCTCAATCTCATCAGCAAAGTCATGGACCTTATAGCCACCCGTCTGCCGTGGCATTGTCACAAGATTACAAACATACACACACAGCGCCTTCGTACGCTGGAGTGCCTCCCCGACACCTTCAGTTACGAGTACGGGCGCGATACTTCGATAAACATTACCTGGTGCAATAACAACGATATCAGCCTGTTCAATCGCTTTGAGCGCCCGTTTCGTCGCAGCCGCTTTCGGCTCGAGCCAGATTTTTGGACGCTCACCACCGAAGTCGGCCTGCTCAATATTTGACTCACCTCGCACAACCCCACTTGCTGCTGTTTCAGCTACCAATGTGATATTCGTCTCTGTAATCGGCTCGACGACTCCTGTGATATTCAACAGACGACTTGCCAGCTCTACACCTTCCGTAAAGCTTCCTGTCATCTTCTCGAGTGCCGAGATGAATATATTACCAAACGCATGCCCCTTGAATGTCCCCTCATCGAAACGATAATTGAAAAGGTCACGCAATTCTGGCGTCTTGCTGAGCGCGACCAAACACTGCCTGACATCACCCGGAGGAAGCACGCCCAATTCGTCACGCAATACACCGGTACTACTGCCGTCATCAGCCATATTCACGAGTGCAGCAATCTGTGAAGTTCGCTCCTTGAGCGCTGTGAGCAGTGTAAAGCTTCCTGTTCCGCCGCCAATTACCGCTATCTTTACATCTGTTTTTGCAAACGGTTCGCGCATCATGAATACTTCCTTACTGCTTGATGTCGTGTATCGACATGATGATATTAAGGATGATTATAATCGCTACGACGATAATTGCAACCCAGCTCACACCCTGCCGCAGCCGCCTCCCCGAAGATGCCACCGTGTCAGCTGATCGATTGCCAACTGTCTCGTCTGCATAATAATCAGTCTGTCGGCTAACCTTCATTCCTACCGTATTGATAATACGCAGCCAGCCGTACATCGCATTCGGATCAAGCAAAAGGTGTTGCCGCCCAGAGCTTGGCGCATAAAAATAGACTTTATTATCGATCACCTCTGCGTCATACGACCGTGAGTGATCTATCAGAAGTGCCATGAGATCAGGTGTGAATACATAATATGCATCTCGCTTGTATGCGGTTGGTGCATAGAGTGTGAAATACTTGTCAAAGTCACCCTCAAGCGAAATCACCTGATCTTTCCGAAACGTTGCAGGTAGGTTGCTGAAAATATCCTTGCCAAAGAGCCGCACGTTATTGTGCTGAGAATCAAGCACCATATGCGGCACGTTACGCTCAAGTTCCACACAACAATATGTCCACCAGTACGTCCGACGATTCTTACCGCTACCAGTCGAATAGGTATACTCTCCAAGCTCAAATCCAACTGTTTGATCTGTTCCGGCAAACGAAATTACATTTGTCACCTTACGACTATGCCCAATCTGGAAGATCATTCCCTGATGCAATACTTGTTTCGACTGTCGCTCGTATCGCCAGCCGTTACTGTGTGCAAATCGTGCAAGGCGAATTGTTCGTATGTTTGCACTCCGAAAAGCACGCCACATCAACCACGAACCGCCGACACCAACCACAATAATCATACCAACAATCATAGGCCATTGGTCGGGGTTCGCAACCACACTACCAGTCCCCCATAATCCAAAAACAATCAGCCATCCGACAGTGGCTAGTCGCGGTATCCAACGCTGCCACTGCGGCAGCCCCTGCCGATACTGATGAAGTTCTTGCGAGCTCACATGCTTTGCGAGACCTTCGTAGTGGATATGCTTTGCGACTGGACTCTGTTTCATATGACTATCTTACCACCACATCCTCACCAAAGTGTTTTTGAAGTCGCATCAAAATGCTACGCTCATGACGGCCAAGAAGTTCTGATAATTTTTGCAGATCATTCCCATTCTGAAACTCCTGCTTGAGCAGTGCGTCCTGTTCGTTTGTCCATGGGCGATACGCATTTGGATGTATCTCGCGCATCTTCTCGATCTTCTCCTGCCATGAGCTTCCACCATCTGTTTTCTTTTTCTCTTGGGTGGGCTGAAGATCGCGCGTTGTAGCTTGCGCGCTGAGATGCGCAAATTTCTTACCGTCAGCAATTGCTCGCTCGCGAAGCAATCCATCAATATGTCGCGCATCCTCGCTAATCGTTAGTGCCATGCGATTGATGCCATGAAGATACAGCGTGTCCAAATTTTTTACCCGACTGAGCGCCACATACCCCATACCTTCAACAAACGCCTTCCGTAGATCAATCCGCGCCGCGTCGAGCGTCATCCCCTGACTCTTGTGCACAGTAATCGCCCAGGCGAGGCGTAGTGGTATTTGCGAGATGGATGCTCGTTTTTTGTCGCCATCACGCAGCTCCCACGACTCGGGCTGCATCGTCATCTCTCGCCCGTTACGAAACCGAACGATCGGATACTCTGTCGCTGGCTCAAATGCGACGACGGTACCGATACTGCCATTGACATACTTACGGTCGAGTGCATTTTTCACCGCCATAACAAGTGCGCCCTCTTTGAGACGCAACGTTGCCGGAGCTAATACTGAACGCTGAAGATTCTCGACATAATTCGCCGAACCTGTCGTTACTTGTGTATAAAATATTTCGTCACCACCGAGCTGCTCAAGACGTGCTTCATTGATACGGTCAACGTCGACATTAACCGTATGAAGCTCTGTAATGTCGTCATCGTCGGGAATCTCATCAGTCCGTGCTACTAGTGCTTCGGCATGCCTTCGTCGCAAATCACCTGAGCGCAAGGCGTTCAGTATCTCGGATAGCTCCTCGTCGTCCTGTCGATGCTGCTCCTCCAGGTAGCACACCGTTGGATCAAGCTCCTGCCAGACATTACTTGTCACAACAAAGCCTCCTGCTCGTGAATCAGTACGATTCACGGGTGGTAGCTGGAAGAAATCTCCACTCATGATTACCTGGATACCGCCAAACGGCACATCAGGCTGCTTACGCACGAGACGACACACCTCATCAACCATATCAAGACGATAATCATGCAGCATCGAAATCTCGTCAATAATTAAAATATCTGTTTTTTCAATGATCTCGCGCCGACCTTTTGCCATATGATCAGCAAAGCCACTCGGGATATCATCACGTATACCAATCCCAGACCAGGCATGAATCGTCGTGCCGCCAAGGTGTGTCGCTGCGAGTCCTGTTGTTGCCGTCACCGAGACTTTCTTACCCTCATGCCGAGCAAGACGGATCAGCTGGTTCAAAACATACGTCTTGCCACTTCCCGCAGGACCGGTCAGCAGGACGCTCTCGCCTTCCAGCATAATTTCTAACGCAAGTTTTTGATCCATGTATATACTAGTATACCACTCCCACCCTATCAATGTGTGCCCGTCGCCCTCTAGCTCCTCTTATCTTGCTTCCTATGCCCATGCTGATTAGATCTTTACCGTATTGTAATGATCAGCAACACGCAGAGCCCTAACCCGACAACAGTAGCGAGTCAAGTAAAAATCATCAAATACCTTCCTATGTCTTCTTCAAGCCTCGACTCTTTATCGTTACCAAGATGTAAAAGGCAAGATGCACTCACCTTCCCAGAGATAATGCGCCCGTCCTGTACTGTGTCCGGAACTTTTTTACAGGACGTAGAAGTAACTGCGTCATGTACGCGCTCACGCTCCGCCATAATGGCCTGCCTTTGATGATATAAAGACACAGAAACTCCAATAAGCCAAATAAACATGATAGCCCCAATGACGATACTAAGTTTGCTGAGTCTACTTGCGAATGTCAGAACCTTGCTCATACCTCACAGCATACAGCAACTACTAAACAATTGGATCGCAGCAAACCATGCTAAAATAGTGCAGTATGCGCATCGCAATCCAAGGAGAACAAGCTTCATTCCACGACACTGCCGCCAAAAAGTGGTATGGTAGCGACGTTTCAATTGTTCCATGCGAAAGCTTTAGCGAAGTATTCGGTGTACTCAACCGTCACGAGGCAGATGCAGCCATGGTCGCTATCGAAAATTCGCTCTATGGCGGCATCAATCAAGTGTATGACCTCATCGAATCACACGGCTATCCGATTATCGGCGAGGTTCATCTTCCCGTTCATCAGCAGCTCATAGGCACACTCGACACCACCGTGACACACATCTACTCGCACCCTGTAGCACTTGCTCAGTGCGAGAATTTCCTCGACACACACTACCCGGACGCGAAGCGAATCGAATTTCACGACACAGCTGGTGCTGTACGATTCATCAAAGAATCAGGCAACCCCGCCCTGGCAGCCATCGCCAACCGCGAAGCTGCCACGCTCTACGACCTGCCCGTACTCCGAGAGAATATCGAAGATAACCCCGCCAACTTTACGCGCTTCCTCGCTATTCACCCTCATGGCGTCCCTACAAGAGAAGCTAATCGGACCTCACTTGTCCTTACAACCAACCACACTCCAGGCGCACTTGCAAAAATTCTTACAACCCTCGCGAGCCATAACATCAACCTATCCAAGCTTCAGTCACGCCCTATCATCGGCAAGCCATGGCACTATCGCTTCTACCTCGTACTTGATATAGCAGGCGAGCGGCTCCATGCCGCACTTGCCGACATAGAACCGCTCACTGAATCACTAACAGTTCTAGGCGAGTACCCGTCACAACTCGCCTAGCAACACCACGTCGCCCTACCGACGAGTACCCTTGATGCTACCGCCGAAGGTGGAAATCTCAAGAAAATCACCGCTAGAAAGAGTAATTATAATGTACTCTCCTTTGCTAACGAGTTCGATATCATCATACCCATTAGTCCAGTCGCAACTCGTCCATGCACAAATTGTATAGCTCCAATCCTTGGAACTATAGATCCTATACTCACCCGGCTTCAGATCAAAGCCAACAAGATAGTGGCCTGGTGCTGTGATGGTCGACTTTGTTGTTGCGTAATGTGAGTCAGCGCGGGTGATGCGGGCGTCTTTGCTACCATACGCAGTGAATCGCAAGTAATAGCCTGCAGGTACATCAACATATGTCTTATTCTGGAAGATATGGTTCGTATCAGCCGTACTCCAATTACATTTGGTCTTCTTACACACCTCATAGTAGCCAGATCCACTCGTCTGCAAGACAAAGAACCCGCCCTTTGAGAAATAATAGTGACCAGCCTTGCGCGGTGTCGTAATCTTGAACACTGATGTCGCACCACTCGATACAGTCTTTGAGCTGACTTTTCGGTAGGCAGCAACCTTATAGTAGTAGGTTTTATTATTAGCGAGTTTTGTATCTGTAAAAGATGTACCCTTGACTGTCTTAACTACCTTGAATCCCTTTGTCGCGCTTGTTGATCGATAAACCTTGTATCCAGTCGCGCCACTCACCTTGGACCATGTCACCTTCACTTTTCCGAGAGATGTACCAGCAGTTTTAAATTTTGTCTTCTTGAGCACCGGCTTCACAGATACCGTCGCTGATGCCGCAGCCTTAACCTTACCGCGATGTGGAACTACTTTATAATAGTAGCGTGTACCTGTCTTAAGCTTGGTGTTGGTATAGCTAAGACTTTTAGTTGTCTTGACAAGTTTGAAGCCTTTTTTACTGCTTGTAGAGCGATAAACCTTGTAACTTCGTCGCACCACTTACCTTACTGAATGTCACCTTTGCCGTATGATACGAAGGTGACGTCACCGTCGCCTTCGTCTTATCGAGTGATGTTCGTGCAGTCTTTACTGTAGACCAACCAGTACGGTATGTCTTCCCGTCTACTACCTGTACGCCACGCACTTTGTAGTAATATGACGTCCCAGTTGTTCGGCTCTTATCTACGAAAGACAGCTTATCAGTAGAGGCGACCTGCACAAATCCTTTTGTCTTAGCTGTCGAGCGATAGACTTCATACTTCTGTACTCCATGAACAGCAGAAAACTTCAAGTCGATCGTGCTGTACGATACTGCCTTGGCCGTCAATGCTGGAGTCGTGAGACTGTACCGTGTCGCGCTTGTCGTAAAGAGGTCGACTGACCCATCTGTCGTCATTGCAACCACCTGATATACGTAACTCGTATTCGGTATCGTACTTGTATCGCTATAGTCAGACGTCGTCATGATGACCGGTGTCATAGCTGTTCCATTAACAACTGGAGTTACGCTATATGATGTCGCGCCGACTACATCATCCCAGTCAACAGTGATCGTCTTGCCACTTCGATTAAGCGTATAACCCACTGCCGCCTGTGCAACACCCGCAACGATCAGCGAGCTAATCATCACCGCACCCACGGTGAAACTTGCAATTGCAAGTACTATATGTCGTTTCATCTCCTACACTCCCTTATGTATTACAGCGAGTGTACCACATTACTCTTCTTACGAGCAATCCTCTCGCGCTATCAATCAAATAGCTTTCGATCGAGCTGCCTACAAGCAGTCAAAAATGCCGCATGCACTTCTTTTGCATATGGGTTTTCATGCATAATCGAGTGGAACAAATCCCAGCTATCACCGCCCTGAATATGCTTCATGCTCATAAGATCATCATAAGCCAGCGTTGCTAGATCGCTCTCAGGTATGCTCATTTCATCCATCACACGCCCGATGTAATGACTCAATCCCTGTATATATGCCATCTCCTTATCATGCTCCTCTGGCGTTCGCCAAATCACAACAAGCCCCAGCGACACTCGGAGAAACTCTACAACGCGCGACATAACCAGCTCACCCGCCCGAACGGGACTCACAACGCACTTCAACCCTGCAACGCCACCGTTCTTCTCGATACTGGCTGGGCCAAACATTGGGTGTGTACCGATAATCTGGCACGTTGCAGGTAGAAGCTCCTTGAGCACCACAAGTGGAGCTGTTTTTACCGAGGCAACGTCAATCACCAGTGCATTCGCGTTCACTTTTGTGTGATGTGATTCAAAGAATGTCCGAAAAAACTGTGCAGGAATTGATGGAATAATAATAGGCCGTGCCAACACATCATCAACCGAACCAAATCGTGCGCCATATCCAGCATCGCCCACGACACGTGAGCGTGAGCTCACAATAATATCGGCATACGGCGCAAGATACTCTATCATGACCTTTGTAAAATCACCGTACCCGATGATACCTATCTGTAGCTTTTCTCGTTGCGTATCCGCCAAAACGTTCATCACTTGATAGCATACACTAGATGTATCGGCTATGCTATACTATCGGTAGTAATTAAGGAGAGTAGAATATCTATGCCCAACGATACACAGCAACCACAAGCGCCGACGCCGCCACCTGTAGCGCCGCAGCCACCACAACCATCCGTTACACCACCTCAGCCTGGCGTACCGAATCCATACGGTCAACCACCAAAGAAGAATACCGGTCTTATCATCGGTATCATCATTGGTGCTATCCTCCTCATCGGCGGTGGTGTTGCCCTTGCTTTAACCCTATCTAACAGCGGTGACAAGAAGGAAGATTCATCAAAGCAAACGTCAAAAGACAGCTCAGATAATACGACAAAGAAGGATACTGAAGAAGTACCTGCGAATGACGATGCGCTCCGTGCAGCAAATGCGAAAACTGCCGGCTCGCTCACCGACTTTAAGGCAGTCTGCGAAGTTGGCTCTGTCAGCAACGCTGCTGACCTTGCAAAACCATACAAGGTGGTCGCGTTTTCAAAGGAAGATAACGGTCGTGACTATTGGTCACAGACTTCACTCAAGTATGGCGCACCCTACTACGTTGAGTACAATAAATTCGAACAAGCTAACGTTGTCGTCTGTCTCAGTGAGACAATCAGCAGTCGCGTCAAGGCAAAGACCTGTGACTTTAAGTCAGGTGAAGACAACCTTACGATCGACTACTACGCAACTGCATTTAGTGCTACTGCATACGAAGCAAAGACTGGTAAAAAACTCCAAGACCTTGGAACAATTAACGCACCTGCATCGACATGCCCGATGTTTGCAAGCTACGACAAAAACGATCCAAAGATCATCGCAAACCCAGACGCAACAGCGCTTGATGCTGCTGTTGCTAAGTTCGCAAGCTAGCATACGTCAACAAAAAAATACCACCCCTGACATACGGGGTGGTATTTTTTATACAGCATAAGATACACCTACCCTCGCGGTGGCTCCCCTTCGGCAGCATCAAGTAGTTTTTTACTTTTGATTTCGTATCTCTTGCCCGTAATCTCTGATGTGACATAATCTTCATTGATAAGATTTACGAATTTTGTCAGGTCGCTACCATCAAGAATAATAATCGCACCACTATCATCTGTCATCAAGTCGAGGCCCATCTCATCAGCATAGTCAATCGCCTGCTCCTGGCTAATCTCGCCAATCTCAAGCTTTTGAAGCTTATTAATAACACCCTTCTTCTCACGGACAAGACTCTGCATATCAAGACCCTCAGGAAAACTCAGCTGATACTGTTTCTCAATTTCAGCAATCTTCTGATCTGCCACTACCTGTTTCTTATACTCATACTGAAAAAGTTTCTCAAATTTCGACTGATTGTAAACAAAGATATCCTTATCAATAATCAACACTTGGCTATCTGCTGGCACCTTAAAGCCAACATCAGCCTGAAATGCTGCAAACTTCCCGTCACGAAACTCCCAGCTAAGCGCGCCCTTAATCGCATGAGACTGCTGGATTGCTTTGATTGCATAGAATGACACATCAGGATTATCCTTGTGCGTGAATCGTGCGATAATTCCCTTGAGCCGCTTGAACTCGTGCTCTTCTTCGGAAAACTCCAACATATCATGTCGTTCGTGTTCAATCAGATGTATCAGCGTCTCTGCCCGACCTACTTTGTCAAGATCTGTCCGGAGCAAGACGTTTTCCTCGCCGTCCTGTAACTCATAGTCACGCACAGAAAGACCCGTACCAGCGCCAAGCGTCACAAAGTTTATGTAATCATACAAGAATAATGGCTTAATCTGCGCATTGAGTTCACTCGCAAAACTTGTACTATACGGTGTGTAATTCTTATTGAATACAAAGAGTTCGACATCAAGGTCGTTCTTTATTCCATCAGTATTATTTGCCCACAAAAAAATATCGGTCACATCGCGCTGAAGCGCCTGGTCTTTTTCCATATCCTAACTTTCTTTTGATTTATACAGCTCTATTCCATAGTGTACTAAAAACGACGCGTTTCGTGTAGCATCTCTACGTTACCTGCTCAAGTCGCCAAAGCAGCACAGCCAAGCCGCCAACAAGTATGCGCTTCTGTTCGTGCGTCGAAATATTATGCGCTTCGAGTCGCAACCACCTGTCATCAGAATCTCTCTCACCAAGAAGCATCTCGTGCCCAAACGGCTCAAATAGAACCGGTGCACTATTGCAAAGCGCCCGTGCATCTGATGCACTCTCGTCATCTGCAAGCCACCGCATCTCATGTATCATATCGTCCTCGAGACGTATTCGCTCATCAAACGACAACTGCGCATACATGTTGCACGCACTCTCACCAAGGTCTGCAATAATCATCCCCTCAGCCAACCTGAGCCGTGTCTCGTGTCGTCCGATAGGCGCAGACGTATATCGAGTCGCCCCCGTGTGGCGATCAACCTGTTCCATAATTGTAGCAATAAAATCATCCCGACCAGACGACGGAGGCTCTCCGTCGTCCTGTGAATCAACCTGTAGTGTCTCACTCATATTAGTCTTGGCAGTATATCACCAAGCTATGCCTGTTGCAATACATTCTTTACCGACAATCAAACGTATGTCATGATCCTTTAGATGCCAAGCATTTAGACTGAAGTACGAGGCTCTTCCCATGTGAACCCATGACCAAAATGACCATACGCTGCTGTCTTCTCGTATATCGGTCGGCGCAGATCAAGCCACCGGATGATGCCATTTGGTGTTGTATCGTACCCAACTACCTGCTCGGGTATGCCGTCAAGGATGACCGTCGCCTCCAATGGCTCAGCTACACCGATTGCATAGGCAAGTCTCACAAAGACTTCTTGCGCATTTGGTCGCTGTCGCAGATAATCGACAGCGATTTGACGTGCTGCATATGCTGCACTCCTATCGACTTTACTCGGGTCCTTTCCGCTAAACGCCCCACCGCCAACAGGAGTGCGCGGGCCATAATTATCAACCGCAAGCTTGCGTCCTGTTAACCCTGCATCTGCATCAAAACCACCGATCTTCCAATCGCCTGCTGGATTGATATGTAATGTCGGATTACCATTGCGATGCTTCACAAAGCAAGCACTTACCCATGTTTGTGTTCGGGCCCACTGCTTGACCGCTTCCTCAAGCTCATCGTGCGGTGCATGCTGAAAGCTTGCAACAATGCTAGTCATCTCACGCTCTCGAACTGTCACTTGTGTCTTGCCGTCGTACGGCCAGCGCTCATACAAATATTGATTGAGTGACCGCGCTAGTATAACCTCCAACGGGAGCAATTCTGGCGTCTCTCGCGTTGCATAGCCGATCATAATACCCTGATCCCCCGCACCGCCCGTATCAACGCCCGCCGCGATCTCAGGGCTCTGCGCCGCAATATTCTCTATCAACTTTACATCACCGGCAATACGTCGGACAATCGCTGGCACATCCACTGCCTTTGCACGCGATGTCACCTCGCCAGTCACAAATACGATACCATGGCCACCGGCAACATCTACTGCAACACGAGCATCTTTATCTTCATGCAGATGCGCATCCAAAATAGCATCAGATATCCGATCACAGATCTTATCGGGATGACCAGGGCTCACACTCTCGGCCGTGCGGTACTCGATTGGTATATTTGCAGACATAAAAAACTCCTTTCATCTGCCCCACCGAACGAACAAGAAAGGAGTTCAAGAATGAACACATATCTATCCGCACGTGCTGTGGGCTGGAGGAAGCACCTTGGTTACTACTAGGTTGCTAACGGGTCATAAAGCCAGATCTCTCGCCGTTTCTTGATATTGGTTAGTTGTTAATAGTGCTACTATAGCGGTATAGCTGGGACATTGCAAGTGCAAATCTGCCCTACAGCCGCTCGCCCTCGCGCGCCTTGTTGGCCCATACATCAGCCAGCTCATTCAGTTCGCTGCCGTTATGCCCACGCACCCATACTAATGTCACCTGCGACTGCTGATAGAGCGGATACACCTCCTGTACAATGTCGAGGTTCTTGATCTCACCACCCTTTTTCTTCCAGCCTTTCGCCTCCCAACCTGGCGCCCATTTGGTGATGACATTAATCCAGAATTCACTATCGGTATAAATTTCGGCTGGTGCGCCTGCTGCGTCCTTCAGCGCTGCAATAATTGCTTTACCTTCCATGCGAATATTGGTCGTATCGCCATCTTCACTTCCTAAAATATGTGGTGCACCATTTTTAATCACCGCAAACCCACCTGGACCAGGGTTTGGGCTGGCACTGCCATCAGTAAAATACGTAATCATATATACCAGTCTATCATGCTCACGACTAGTCGTGTCGATGTCCTATCTGATGACGATCCTCCTGCACAACAGGATGTCGACGTGTCTCAGCAACAAGGACCCCTAGCAAGATAAGGATGCCGCCAAAAAGCATCTCACTTGTCATATGCTCACCAAGTACAAGAATCGGCAGCATGATTGATGCAAATCCTTCAATGTAGTACAACCCTCCTGTCACAGCAGAACCAAGATGCTTATACGAAAGAACTGTCAACATACGAGCTAGCAGCGAAACGCCAAGTGCTGTATAAGCAATCATAAGTAAGATGGACGGCTGAGTAGCAATCGCCTCGAACGGAAAAGCGCCGCCAAGCAATACTGCGACACCAAGACTCACGGCCAGTGTTACACTGGACGACACACCAAAAGCCACTGTCAGCGGTAATCCATCGTCAGTCGCCTTGCGCGAGAAAATGATCGCCAAGGGATACGCGGCAACATTCAACAATGCAAGCACTGTTGCAAGCGGATGAAAGTCACTCGTAAAGCCCTGTCCGATCAATAGCGGGAAGCCGATAATCGTAAAGGCACCAAGCGCTGCTATACTAATACCGACCATCGCATTGCGTGTTACCCGCTCACGCGTGAGATACACCGAGTACACCATCAGGAGGATCGGAATACCGAGATTTATCACCGCCACATAGCTTGCCTGGCTTAAATTTATCGCAAAAACATAGCTCGTCACAGCAATCGAATACATCAATCCCTGCAAAATAGCAAAGCGTATATTCTTCTTGGTCATAAACGGTATTGACCTGATGAGTAGCGGCAGCAGCACGAGAGTAATGATTGAAAAACGCAGTACATTAATCCATGCTGGATCAATCTCGCTACCAACCATTTTGATAACCATGCCATTCGGAGCCGCCAGCAGTACAGGTGCAAGTGCGACGAGATGCCATGCCCATACAGGAATAGGTTTGTTTTGTTTATTTTTCATGATGCTATAATACTATAATAGCACAAAAAACATGCAAAGTCAATAATGACTACGCGTGGCTATAGTGTTGAGATTTCGACGCGTCGCTGCTCTGTCGTATCACGATCACGCACTGTCACAGTCCCATCACCCTCGATTGTCTCGAAATCAACCACGACGGTGTATGGCGTACCGATCTCATCCTGACGACGATATCGTTTGCCGATATTACCATTATCATCCCAGCTAACATTGCCATATTTTTCTCGGAGGAGCTTATATACCTCACGAGCCTTCTCGACCAATGCTGGCTTATTCTTTAGGAGTGGCGACACCGCGAAACGGGTCGGCGCGAGGTGCTCAGGTAGCGCAAGGTACGTGCGCGCTTCGCCGTTCACCTCATCTTCGCGATAGGCACTTGAAAGCACCGCCATCAGCAGACGCTCGACACCAAAGCTCGGCTCGATCACATGTGGTACAAATTTCTCATTCGTCCCCTTGATCGTATACTCCATACTTTTGCCACTGACACGCTGGATATTACCAAGGTCAAAGTCTGTACGATACGCAATACCGAGCAACTCCTCGCGGCCAATCGGATAATCAAACTCAATATCGATTGTCTTCTTACTGTAATGCGCTCGATCTGTCTCAGGGACATCAAGCTCATGGATTGCTTCCTTTGGTAGACCGAGCCCCTTAAGAAAGTCATGAGCACTAGCAAGCAGCTCATCAAACGCTTCCTGCCAATGATCAGGGTGAACAAAATACTCAATCTCCATCTGTTCAAATTCACGAGAGCGGAAAATAAAGTCACGCGGGCTGATCTCATTACGAAACGCTTTACCCTGCTGCGCCAGGCCAAATGGCAGATCGGGATAAAAACTATCGACAACATTCTTGAAGTTTGTAAATATCCCCTGCGCTGTCTCTGGGCGAAGGTAGCTCACCGATGACTCGTCGTGCGTCGCACCAACATGTGTTGTAAACATCATATTGAAAGTTCGTGAAGGCGAAAGCAAGTTGCCATCAGGACTCTTGATATTATGCTCTATAATTGCCGCATCCATCTGCGCCATCGTCATACCATCAGGATCGATATTGTTATCTTTCAGGATATGATCAGTGCGATAGCGTCTCTTATTCTCGGTATCCTCACACAACGGATCGACAAACGTATCGACGTGACCGCTCGCCTGCCACACCTTCTGATTCATCAAGATCGCTGCATCGATACCATACATATCATCACGTTGATCGACAAAATGGCTCCACCATGCCGCCATAATCTTCCGCTTCAGGGAGACCCCAAGTGGCCCGTAGTCCCATGTTCCACTTAATCCCCCGTAGACATCGCTGCCTGGATAAATAAAGCCTCGTCGCTTTGCCAATGATACAACTGCTTCCATCGTTTCGTTCTTTTGGTTCTTCATATCTGTTTCAGCATAGCATAATTTGCATTTTATGTCATTTTTTGCTATAATATGAAAGAGTATCGGCGGCTCATTTGCCGCACATCTTATTCCGAGGTATGCTGTAAGTACACTATGTAATGGGAGGTTCCTGTAATGGAAATGACCAAGAGAGCTGAAGCAATCTTTGTAACATGGCATAAAAACTCACCCGTACACTTACCGGACACGGTTCGAAAATGGCTTGCGACAAATTCGTGGTGGCTCGTTATTATCGGCATTGTCCTTTCGGTCATCAGTGCCATCTCATCGCTTAACCTCCTCATGCGGGCTGACTCGACAATACGAGAGATTCAAAATTTTGCCACTACACTAGGTATCACCGTACCAAGTGTAGGAGCGAACCATATTATTGGAACCTGGATAAGCGTCGCGACAATCATCGTCATGCTTGTTGTTGAGGCAAAAGCCATCCAGCCGCTCAAGGTGCAAAAGAAAGCTGGCTGGGATCTCATGTTCCTTGCTTTTCTCATCGGCCTTATCGGTATGACTATATCCGGCGTCGTTGAAGGTGCTCTTACCAGTACGATTATTGGCCTCCTGATTGGTGGTGGAATCGGCGGCTTTATTCTCTTTGAAATACGCCACTACTTCGCCACAAAAAGCACTCCTAACGTATCATCAGCAGCAAAACCAACGAAAACTAAGAGTGTACCTAACGAAAAAGACTAGTTCGCAATCGCCGCATGCTCACGTACAAGCAACAGGCAATCATCAAGAATTGCCGATACACCACCAACTTGCGCCAATCGCTCTAATGTATTAGTGCTTATGAGTCTCAATAGTTTGATATGATCAGCGCTAATTTCGCCACCTGTCGTTCGTCGCAAACCGCGTTCACCAACGTCGTAACGATACTGCCCAGTAGCTGTCAATACATCACCATCTGCATCGTAACGCAAGCCAAGCGTATGCCCTAGCAGATCGGCATAATGTAGGTAAAACCACACCTGCGTCAGCCTTACATCAACCGACAACGCGTCAAGCGCCATGAGCACCTGTGTTGCCACTTCATACCACTCCGGCTCATCTACCAGCTCACTGACACGAGCAACTAACTTGATCATCTCGTAGCCAAATTGCATCCGGTCATAATCTTCAAGGATACGTCGATAAAACTGCACGAGGCGTGCCGAAGTCAGGATACCGAGATCACCCTTACCTTTCCCAATCACAACGTCACTCACAGCAAACAGCTCAATACCACCCGCCAATTTACTCTTCTCTTTGCGTACTCCGCGTGCGATCACAGACCGCCGACCAGTCGGCGTGAGAAGTTGCACAATACGATCTGCCTCTCCATAATTCGTACGGCGTAGTACGATTGCTCGTGTCCGTTCAGTTTTCATCCGATAACCGCCCGTATGGCAGCGCCCATGTCTGATGGCTCCATAGTGACTTTATCGATCAGCCGCCGAACGCCATACGAATGCAGCTCATCGAGACGCATATCACTCGCCATACTTGTACACATAATGACTGGCACCTGGGCCGTGTCACTATATGACTGAAGCTCATGGAGCAAGGCGAAACCGCTTGTTGCTGGCAAGAGTATATCTAGAATAATGACGTCAAACAACTCTTCATCTACAGCAGCAATCGCCTCACCTGCATGTCGCGCATACACAACTGCAACACCATCTTTTTCTAATATCCGAATAAATTGCTGCGCTAGCAACAGATCGTCCTCGACGAGTAGTGCACGAATCATAGCAACGACAACTGCTCCGACAGAGGAAGCTCAATATAGAACGTCACACCATCCCTGTGTCGTGTTAGTCCAATTCGACCTCCCATCGCTGCAGCAAACTGCTCAGAGATATGTAGCCCCAACCCGCTACCCTGTGGACGTGAAGCGAGCGACCCTTGCGGATGCTTCCGAGCAACCCTCCACTCGCGGAGCGACATTGCCGGTCCAACATCACGAACACCAATGCGCATTATCCCCTGAGACGCCTTCTCTTGCATCGAAAGAGAGACTGAACTATTGCCATCACCATAGTGAAGTGCGTTGTCAGCAAAATGATACAGAACACTCGTTAGAAGCTCTCTGTGGGCAAGAATCGGCGAACGAGCTCGACGAATATCTGTCGAAATACTCCTTCCATAGTGCGTATAGAGAGGTGTCATATGCCTCGCCACCTCATCACAAAGCTGCTGTGCATTGACGGGCTCAATAGCAAACAGCGAATCTTCAAGGCGCACAGTTCGCGTCAGGTCGGTCGTCAGGCGCAGTCCACGGTCAGCCGTCGCGCGCAACTGATCAAGCGCCTGGCGACGCTCTGCCTCAGAGGCATCTGTGTCAGCGGCAACAAACGCTAGCTGACGTATCAGGACAAGTGGCGACTTCAACTCATGCGCAGCAGCAACAATCGCAGAAATACTCTGCCCCTCTGATCCGCTCTGACCCCTGTCTCCCTCACTACGCATCGTACATCTAGTGTAGCACGCTGCTACACTACAGACGAAGCATGACTACTTAATAAAAGAGATTGTCTTGATAAGGGCGTTAAAGTCATGCTTGAAGGTGTCAGCGTCTGTTTGGATGACCGCTGTTTTGTCTCGGATCTTAAATGTCACCAAAGAACCACGCATTTGATCCGTAAAGTTACCATCAAACCGAACGCCGTTCTCACCATTGACACTTACTGTAGACGAGCGTAATTTCCCATCCTTCACTAAGTCCTCGTATTGCTTTATATACTCATTGTAGTTTTGGCTAAGAATAGAAATCCGTATTGCAAACCTCTGTTCATTGCCAGAAACTGGAGGCACGACAATCGGGTGCATATACGCTTTGTATTCACCACCGACAGATCCTGCTGCTACAGGGTCTTCCTCTACATAAACACTCCATGTTTTAGGATACGAAAATGACAGACGTCCAAGATCATCTGGAGCGGTAAAGTCTCTACGCGGATCCTTCTCCTGTTCAGCAAACTTCTTCTCGTCCTCTTCGGCCTGTTCACGCTTCGCTTCAGCACGAGCAAGATCAATCTTTCCATCAAGATTCGTCTGCGCCTCTTGATAGTTGAGCCATCCCCAAATCGCGAGCGACCCAGCACCCAGCACCAACACAATAAGACCAATAGTCGAAACCATCCAGCCATCAACTGCACCCCTGTTATACATGTTTTTTTGTCCTGCTTTCATAATATGACTTTATTATACCTATGCTTATCCGCACTGTAAAGCTTTTCACTATTAGTCTCGTGCGAATGACTGCTGTAGAACCGTGATTTCGTTCTTGAGATCACCGAGTGTCTGCTCGATAGCTACCGCAAGCGTCGTCGCCTGCTCATATTTATCCTTTGCCGCTTCAAGAGAAAAATCATCACTATCAAACCATGCAATAATCTCCTGCAGTTTATCAAGCTTTGCCTGCACTGTATTACTATTTTTCGTCATATGTCCTTACCTCTGCTGTTATTATAGCTTCCCTTGTCTCAATTTCTAGAGCCCCACCTACCACCAAATCACCACGCACCAGCGCGTACCCTCGCTTAAGTGGCAGCTCTGGATCGAGCTGTACGAGCGTCTGTTGCAAACCATAAAGCTGCTGCGTCACACCCGTATATCGTTGGACTACCTTCTCGTCAATCGCCTGCATCGACCGTGTCGTAAAACTTACTATATCCTCGGTCTGTCGCAAGAATACATCGTGCATCTGATCCATCTGATGACGAATACGATATACGTAGTCATATCTATCTGGTACGAGCAGCTGCGCAGCGTTACTGGGTGTCGCCGCACGCATATCTGCCGCTAGGTCTACCAGGCTCTCATCAATCTCATGACCAATGCCCGTCAAGACCGGTATGCGACTACCTGCGACCGCCCGCACGAGCGGCTCGTCATTAAAGACGCTGAGGTCATCAGCACTACCGCCTCCACGAATAATCACGAGCACCTCTGGCAGTGTCTCGCGCTCATTAAAATATGTTAGCGCTCGCACTATCTGCTCAGCCGCACCGACGCCCTGTACCTGTACGTGCGCCACTTCTACCGTCATCCCGCCCCATCGATCATTGAGGATTTTCACAAAATCTGCATAGCCAGCTGCTTGCGTGCTGCTAACGACAGCAATATGTTGTGGAATAGCCGGCAACGGACGCTTGCGCTCTGGCGCGAATAGTCCCTCTTGCTGAAGCTTACTTTTGAGCAGCTCAAAACTCTTCTTGAGTGCACCCTCTCCGCTCGGTCGCACGGCGCGGACTGTTAGACTAAACTTACCCCACTGCGTCAGCTTTGGTGAGGCCGTCACAACAACCTTCATGCCGTCTTCGATGGGCGTGCGTAGCTGCCATACGGTCATAAAGCAACCAATTGTTGCGCCCTCATCTTTTAGATCAAAGAAGACGTACTTACCCTGGTTCACCTTGAAGCCCGCCACCTCGCCCTCTACCGACACGGTTGGATACGCGTATTCAAGTGTTTGATTCGTCAAAACGACAAAATCACTAACGCTGAGCTGGAGATTTTCCATACTTCACCACCGTCAACTGATAAAAAACATATCCAAACGCAATCGTACCAAGCATCAGTAGCACTCGCGCCAGCAATGTCCCGGCAATCGCGACATCAAGCGACACACCCGCCGAACCAAGAAAGGCAATCATAACCGCTTCGTAGACACCAGCCCCGCCAGGTGTCACAGCGAGTGCAGAAGTAACAGAGGACAGTCCAAATGCGATAAAGATAATCGCCGGATTCACCTGTACGCCAAATGACCAAAATGCAATATAAATCAGCGCAACATCCATGACATTTGCCAGTAACGACCAGAGGAATGGCTTCGTGAGAATCTTCTTATCACGACGAATCGCAATGTAGTCGTCATGAATATCTTCAAAAAACGTACCAATCACAGACGCATCAAGTACCTGCTGCCGCCTGCGACGTGTCATCCATGAAACAGTTTTATTCACAAATGTCGTAAGCCATATCGAGAAGCCACTAAGACGCTTTCTATTACTCAATAAGAAGATACCCCCAATCGTCCCGCCAACAGCCAGTACAACAAGCAGCAAGCTCATGAGGATAATCATACGATCAACGCTGTGATCAATGATGAGAATTGCAAGAGCTACAATCAAAAGTAGCACAAACGACACGAACGTCAGCGCGAACCGCACAATCTGCGCCATCGTCGCTCGGCCCGAACTAACACCATGACGACCGAGTAGCCAGCTAAAGTAGGCTACTCCCGCCGCACCACCGCTTGGAAATACATGATTGATAAAGTTCAGCTCAAGCGACATACGGGTCACCCTGAGAACACTCAAATCACGGACGTTGCCTTTAGCTCGTAGGTATGAAAAGATCATTTCACCCGTCGCAAAATAGCTAATAAACTGCGCGGGAATCATTAACGCAATAATCCAAAGATTCACTTGTCCGAGATAGCGAAATGCTTCGCGAATATCACTCCACGCCGCAATCACGACAATCGCGAGGAGTGACAGAGTGATAATACTAAACCACGTGCGAAACTTCATACTATCTCTAGTATACCTCATGCCGTATACTAGAGAGGACTATGTATATCGCCATTTTAGGTCGCCAACCAGCACTCGGTATCGCCGAACTCGAACATCTCTACGGAGATGTGACGTGGTTTTCTAGCAGCACAGCCCTGATTACATCGGATCACGTTGACCTTCAGCAGCTTGGTGGCTCACAAAAAATCGGACGAATTGTTGCGAAATTACCACGCGGTGACTGGACACAGACAAGCCGAAAACTCGTCAACGCCTACACGGAGGCATGGCGCGACCATGAAGGAAAAATCACAATCGGCATCAGCGCCTACGGCTTTACCGTTTCGCCTCGTGATGTCCAAAAAACAGGCATCATCCTCAAGAAGAAACTAAAAGAGAGCGGCACTAGTCTCCGTCTCGTCCCTCAAGATACACCCGCCCTCTCTACCGCCACAAGTCACCACAACAAACTTGGCCTCTCAGATAATAAAGTCGAGCTACTCATCGTACGAGGCAAAGACGGTACGGTCATTATAGCTGAAAGTATTGGTGCGCAAAACATCACTGCTTACGCCAAGCGCGACCAAGGCCGCCCCAAGCGTGACGCCTTCGTCGGTATGCTACCACCAAAACTTGCGCAAATCATGATCAACCTCGCTTCACCCCACGAGACCACCACAAACATCCTCCTCGACCCCTTCTGTGGTACTGGCGTCCTCCTTCAGGAGGCTGCGCTCATGGGCTATTCCGTCTATGGCACCGATCTCGCCCCAAAAATGATCGACTTCTCTGGTAAAAATCTCGACTGGCTCGCCCACTCACATCGCGTCGACGTGCACAGCCGTCTCGAGCAAGGTGATGCTATGGATCATATCTGGCGTACGCCGATCCATGCCGTTGTCTGCGAATCTTACCTCGGACAACCTTTCTCGGCTCCACCCTCACCTGCCAAGCTACGTGAAGTCCGTGGCAACTGCAACCACATCATTAGCACCTTTCTTAAAAACATTCACACGCAGCTCGCACCTGGCACACCACTCTGCGTTGGCGTTCCTGCCTGGCGCGCTACCGACGGCTCGTTCACCCACCTCCCTCTCACCACGGAGCTGCAAAAACTCGGCTACAAACAAGTCGAGTTCTCTACCGTCAAGCCAAACGACCTCCTCTATTACCGCGAAGATCAAGTGGTGGCCCGTGAACTACTTGTCATGACACGCATATAAGCCCCTGCTATCTCATCAGATCTCTTGACAAGACCCCTCCAGTCCGCTAAAATGGAACAGATTGATTATAGCAACTAAGGAGTTACGCAATGGCAAAAGTAAAAGCTGGTGGTTCAAGTAAGAACATCCACAACAATGCAGGCGCACGTCTTGGCGTGAAGCGATATGGCGGACAGAAGGTCAACGCGGGCGAAGTACTCGTACGGCAAACTGGCAGTACAAAGATCGCTGGCCCTGGCACATACATGAGCAAAAACTTTACAATCCACGCTGAAAAAGAAGGTATTGTTGATTTTGCAAAGGTGCAAAAGCGCTCATTTACTGGCAAGACCTCTGCTCGTACGCAAGTAATCGTTAAGTAATCGCGCAACCTTTTATAAGAAATAACCCGCTACCAAAGCGGGTTATTTTTTATAGACGCTACCTCTATTGGAGGCCGAGAAATTCCTTTGCCTGACTAGAAAGCCCCTGACGAACCTGATAAATATACCGCCCGTGCTCGGCTGCCTCAGAAAACTTCTTCTCCTTCTCGGCTTCACTCTTATTGTAAACAGCTCGCCGATAATGGAGAACCTCGTCCTGCACGGCTGCTGGCAAGCTCTCTAGTGTCGGTTGAGGGTCGGGCGCCTCGAAAGACATCATTTGCTGCAATGACTCTTGTGTCAATACAGGACTATCCGACTCACGTGACACCTCGGTCGTCCTCAGCGACGTACCATTCGTTGACATGTTGTCAGCGATCATTAATGTACCCTCTTCTGTGACAGCAACGGTAAAGTGGTTACCCGATGTCTCCTGGGAGTGTGTAAATCGAGTGTCAGCTGTTGCCTGTTTTCGTCCAATGTCGTGCACATCTCCACGACGTATCCCTTTATACCCTTTGCCGGCACTCCAATCAAGCGTTGCAGGCTGGATCAGAATATACTCAGTATCAGCGGTCAATACCTGACCGTCGTAGATAATATTCCCATCAGCTGTACGCTCAGCACTTCTCAGGTCAATGACCGAGAAACGACGAGGGTCATCCGAGTCATCAGATAGCTCAGATACTTCTGGTGATCCAGTAAAAATATCGACCTGTTCAGATCCATTAAGCTCAAATTCTCGCGCCTCACCGGCAGTCAGTCTGTCAAACCGCGCTTCGGATTCGGTTGTATCAGATTCATATCGTGGCTGTTGATTCATAGTATATACTCTTGTGTGTTTTTATTAGTTCTATAACACTACATTAGCATGAAACGAATAAAAAAGCAACCCCTCCTGTGCTACTTGCCGCTTTAAATCCACCTAGCTTTGCCGCGCGAATGTCTCTAGCTGCTGCGCTGCCTCATTGAACGAGCGTCCATTTCGGTAAAAAAATGCTGAAGGAATGTCCCTATGCAGCACAAGCTGCACCGCTGTAGCATCGTCAAGCTTCTGGAGTAGCAGCCCATCACCAAACCGTACTGGAGCAATCTGGACTCTCGTGCGAGCCAGTGCATAGCTCCCTCGCGGGAGTGTCATCGTTGCTTGGAATACCCCTTTGTGCTTCGCCCATAGCGTCAGCGTACCATCGTTCGCAATCGAAATAACAAAAAGCTGCCACCCCTGATAAAGCGGAGGCACCCATATGTATGCGACATTGCCTCCACCACGTATCTGCTGAAGGAAAGCCCGGACACTGCCCGATTTAGCACGAAAGGTAATGCCAGCTATCACAACTATAGCAGCAACGACAGCGAGCACGATGCCGACCATGGCGCTCGTCTCCATAGCCTAGCTCGTAATACCAAGATGATGCTTAACACGCTCGACAACATCGCCAATAACAACCTGCGACTTGACGAGATAGTCATCAACACCAAGCCCCTCAGCACGTTCTTTGTCCTTCGGCTGACTGAGCGCTGTGAGCATAACAATCTTAATATTGGTTGTCTCTGGTGTGTTGCGAAGAATGTCAAGGACATCAAAACCACTAATCTTTGGCATCATCGCATCAAGCACGATGAGATCAGGCTTATACTCGAGTGCAGCAGAGAGTGCATCCTCACCATTATTCACCTCTTGCGTATCAAATCCCTCAAGCTCAAGGCGAGACTTGTATACTGCGGAGAGCGCCGCATCATCTTCTACTAGTAAAATTCGTTTCTTTGTTCCATCGTCCATACTATCTCCTATGGTACTATAGGGCTCTACTTAGTACAAGCACTACTGCAGATACTTCAACGCCGCCGCCATCTGGACGTCATCGCCACGACGTATCTGCTCTTCCGTCATTTTTACTTCTCTATCTGGCTTGATACCAGTCTTCGTAATATTCTGTCCATTCGGTGTATACCAGCGCGCAACTGTTACCTTAAGAAGTGAGCCGTCAGCTAACGGAATAAGGCGCTGAACCGACCCCTTACCATAGGTCGTCTCACCTAGTAGTGTTGCCGCTCCATGATCCTGAAGTGCACCCGCTACAATCTCACTCGCACTTGCCGATCCGCCATCAATCAAAACAACCGTAGGGACTCCCTCGAGAATTGGTCGCTTACCAGATCGTAGCTCATCGACAACCGTATCGCCGGCACGTTCAGAAACGACAACCTTATCTCGCAGCCACACGCCAGACACATTACGAGCCTCTGTTAAATATCCGCCCGGGTTGCCGCGCATATCGAGAATTACTCCGTCCACTTTTGCCTGTTGAAACTCCTCGGCAGCTGCCCTCACGAGCTGAGTCGTCTCCTGGTCAAATCGCACCGCCGTAATAATACCGATGCCCTGTTTAATCTCCTTCGTGACACTAGGTGAAGTGATCTCATCGCGTGTAATTGAATATTCCTTCTCCTTGCCACCCCTGTCTATGAGTAACTTGACGGTCGTACCAATCTCGCCGCGAATCTTCTCGACCGCCTGTTCTGTTGTAAATCCCTCCGTCGACTCATCATTGATGCGCAGAACAATATCACCTGCCTTGAGCCCTGAACTCTCCGCTGGTGTATCCACCAAAATCTTGACCAGCGTCACCTTCTCGTCACGAATACCAATCTGAGCACCAATACCGCCGCCAATTGATCCAGACATATCATTATCAAATTGCGCAGCCTCCTCGGCATCAAAGAACGTCGTATATTCATCACCAGCTGCGTCAACCATGCCGCGCACAGCACCCTCAATCAGCGCCAGGTCATCTAGTTCGCCATCAAAATTCGCACGAAGCTCACGATACGCCTGCTGCAACTGCTTCGTATCGAGCGAATCGGCAGACGCAGCGATACCAAACACTGGCGCAACTGTCGCATAGATTTCATAGCGATACATACCGACCAGAACTCCTGCTACCAACGTCACAGCAAGTGAAAAGAAAAAGACAACAGGATGAATGAGCCGCGGCCTCCTCGTATGCTGTACAGCCGCCGTACGACTGTCAGCCTGCAAAGACTGCTCCTTACCTTTGTCATCACTCACGACAGCACGTGCACGACTTGTCTGCTTTGTCATACGTGATGACATATCCCCTCCTCTTGTTTACTTCTGCTTATTATACGCTACCGAGCGTATCTATACTAGCGACGAGGGAACGAAATAAACGTGCCGCCACTATACTCACCAGCTGTCAATTTTCGTTCGCTGTATGTGCCATACCCGTCCCAGTTATACTCACTGATGCGAATCGATCCATCGCTGTATACATCTTCGACATACATGACGTGACCCGTCCAAGCTGCACCCTGCACACCTGCACCGAATACAAGCGCCGTACCCTTCTTTGGTGATGAGCCCTGGCTCGTGTACCCTGCTGTCGTGGCCGGCCACTGATAGGCATGACCCTGCCCTGCAAAGCTTTTTACGCCATACCCTTGACTCGAGAGCTTCCATGCAACATAGCTAACACATTCACGGTAGTAGAGCTGCCACGGATCAGCACACCCAGCAGACCAGCACGGATAGCCGACACCCGCCCATGGATAGCCACCACTGCCGCCTGTTGTGATATACGTACCACCACCGACACCCTGTGCGCGGAGACGACGAAGCTCCTCTTGCGCCTTCTGAAACTCTTTAATCTTACTCTGGCCTGATTTAATCATCTTCTGATAACCAGCTTCACTGTTCTTTGTCTCAGCAATCAGTTGCGCTTGCTGTGCTTCTTTCGAGGCAAGCTCATCGCGCTTGAACTTCTGCTCATCGAGCACCTTCTTGACCTGCTTGCGCTTGTCCTCTAATTGAACCTTGAGCTTCTCGTTCTCTTCTGTCTTTGCAACAATCGTATCGCGAATCGAAATGCGGCTCGCTTCTCCATCGATATAATCGGCAATATTGTCGCTTGATGCGAGCCGTACAATCAACGGCACATCATTCGATAGACTGCTCTGGACAATCAGCTCACCAGAAATACGCCGATTCTCCTTGATACGATCTTCGGTCTCTTTGATCTCTTTGACAAGCTTATTGTACTCTGCTTGCTTGAGATCAACTTCGGCCTGAATCTTCGCCTTGTCTGCCGTAATCTGCTGTAGTGTGTTCTGAAGTGTGTCCGCCTTTTTCCGCAGAGCATTTGCCTCGTCTTCGTAGCCATCAATCTTGTTGCGAAGCGCTTGAATCTTCACGTCATAATCATCTGCACTGACTGGCTTTGCGGCAAAAAACTGCATCGGCAATGCAACCGCCATAATAACAACAGAGACGGTGACAGCAATACGCGCCGCGAAAGAAAGGTTTGAAGCTGGTGTGGTGGAACGCAGTTTCATATCTATAACCAATATACCATAAGCATCATCGCTCTGTCAATGTGTTTTATCAAAATTAAATCTTGAGATATCGTCGCGTTGCGAGCAGTGATGATATGATACCAATCAATGCCCCGATTGCGATCATCACAATCAATACAAATGGCGAGTATGCGATAAGCCAGTTCACTGTCTCAGCAATCGCAATACCGTTACCTATAAGAACCTCCTGCGCCGAGTAGACACCGAAGATACCAAGCCCCGTAGCCAGAATAGCCGCAATAAATCCATACATAACAGCCTCGACAACAAACGGACCACGAATAAATGAACGTTCAGCACCAATCAACTTCATCATCTGAATCTCTTCACGGCGATTGAAGATAGCCATGCGGATCGTATTGAAGATAATGAGCGACGAGATCACCACAAAGATAATGCCAGCGATAATACCAGACCTGTCAGCAAACCGCACCCAGTCGCCAATCTGATGGATCGCCGCACGGTTCGGGCCAGCAAATGACGGAGGGATATCCTGACTCAAGATGGTTTGCAGATGCTCATTCGTATCAGCGAATCGCTGTAATTCAGATGTCTCGTTGATATCAACTAGCTTGATACGTAGTCGCCATGGGAAATTTGCCTCTGAATTATTTAACGAATTGAGCGTGCCAGCATCAGATTTGTTTTCCTGGATAAATGTTTCACGCGCTTCATCAGGCGTCATGATAGATACTCGTTCAACGCTTTCAAGCTCACCGGCAGCACGCGCCGCCTCTTTGACGGCTGGCTCTTCAGCCTTCGGGTCAATGTATATCGTCATCTCAACCTGATCCTGAATCGCCTGAACAGTATTCGTCAAAACATCTCGCGCCACGACCGTTGTAAAGACAATCAAAAGCGTAATAGTCATTACTGCTGTCGCAGCAATTGTCAGCCAAGCGTTACGACTAAAATTGTTAACACCATATCGAATCATACGAATGAATGTTAGCGTTCTTCGGCGTCGACGCTTTATCTGCGAAAGAGATTTTGAGTCTACTTTTTTCTTTGCCATTACTGTCGATAGCTCCCTTGCGCTTGATCGCCTGTTATCTTGCCGTGCTCGAGTGTGATAACACGTCGTTTGAGCCTGTTAACAATCTCAACGTTGTGCGTCGTCAATAGCACGGTCGTACCGTACTTGTTAATCTTCTCAAGAAGACGTACGATATCCCAGCTGTGTTTTGGATCAAGATTACCGGTCGGCTCATCAGCAATCAAAATCTTTGGCTGTCGTACAATCGCCCGCGCAATCGCCACGCGCTGACGCTCGCCACCAGATAGTTGGTGCGGAAAGTTCTTCTCCTTCCCCTTAAGACCAACAAGCTCAATCACTTTTGGCACTGTATTCTTGATCTCTCGATTTGTCATACCGGCAATCTCGAGTGCAAATGCAACATTCTCAAACACTGTACGCTGCGGCAGTAGCTTGAAGTCTTGAAAAACAACACCAATCTTGCGACGAAGTAACGGAATGTGTTTATCCTTGAGGGTGTCATAATCGATTCCACCCACAACAATTTTGCCACTATCAGGCTTTTCTTCACGCGTAAGAAGTTTAAGGAGTGTCGACTTGCCTGCGCCACTTGTTCCAACGAGGATCACGAATTCTTTCGGCTCGACAAACAAGCTGACGCGGTTAATTGCAGGTCGCGATGACGCTTTTGGGTATGTTTTTGTAACACGATCAAGCAGAATCATATGCTACTAGTATACCATAAGCACCACGACGCTGACCTATTCTTCAATCTTGAGTGAATTCAAAATCTTACCTGCTGCCTTACGAAAACCAGGTTCTGTTTGTGCGTGCGCACCAACCATCACCATATACATCTTTTTCTCACCAAAGACAATCACCATCGAGAAGTCACCTACCTTTGTATCGTCCTGATATGCTACGGCCGTGTATGTACGAGCTGTATGGCCGTCATAGTCAGTCTTGTCTACCTTAAAGTCCCTAATCTCCGACGAATCACCTGAGCCGCTCGACTCGACTGATTGCGTAAAAGCTTCCTCCGTAAACATCTCATCGTACATCTTGACGGCACTATCTACCGATACGCCAGCAGGAACATCTGTTGTGCCGACGGTCATAACAGAATAGACGTCGCCACCTTTCCCTTCCTTGCGGTCACTCTCAAATGTCACAGCCCCAGCGCTTGACTCTTCTTTCTTGAAGTCAGACGGCACAAGGATTGAATATCCCTCACCTTGGTATGTTTCAAGCTTGATACTACCAAAAACAAATGTCATCAGTGCCCAGATACCACCACCAACGATCAGTAGAGCGCCGATAATTGCTGCAATCATGAGAATGAGCTTCTTCGGGAAAGCTGCTGCCGGCGCTGCCATCTGTGGCCCTGTACCAAAGACTGGCTGTTGAGCACCCATACCTGGAACTACCGGAGGCTGAACTGGTGTCTGAGCAGGCTGCTGCACTCCGTTGAAGGGCTGAGGCGGTACAGGCATTTCAGCGGGTTGGGGCTGCGGTTGAAACTGTGGCGCAGCGGCAACTGGTGGTTGTACAGAAGGATCCGGCAGCGGTGCGACAGGCTGTGACACCTGAGTAGAGGCATCCATCATGGGACCCTGTGCGGCAGGAATCTGTTGTGGGTCAGTAGTGATTGGATTATCAATAACAGGTGGCTGCTGCGGAACTACCGGTGGTTGCGGTGGAGTAACTGGTGGTTGCGGCGGTACCTGCGGTGCCCCTGGGCCGTTCATATTGTTTGGATCAGTTGGATTCATTACATATCCTCTACTTTAATTATGCTTATCGTTACTATTTAATCATACTCTGTCCACTAGCGCACTACCAAGATCTCATGCCTGCGGTGTCGTGAATTGCAAGTATTGATCGATAAAGCCATCGATTTTGCCGTCAAGCACCGCGCCAGGATCTTTCTCCTCATACTTTGTCCGAGTATCTTTGACGAGTGAATATGGATGTAAAACATAGTTACGAATCTGACTCCCCCAATTAGCACTCTCACCAGCTTGAAGATTCTGCAGCGTCTCGGCGTGCTGCTCTAATTGCAGCTGTGCCAACTTAGAGCGCAAAATCTTTAGTGCTGTTTCTTTATTCTGTATCTGACTACGCTCGTTCTGAATTGCGACGACAGTACCTGTCGGAATATGCGTCACACGCACAGCACTATCGGTCGTATTAACACTCTGACCACCATGCCCACCACTCCGGTAGACATCAATCTTGAGATCCTTGTCCTCAATCGCCACTTCGTCTGGTGTATCGATCTGCGGCAACACCTCAACGAGCGCGAAACTTGTCTGCCGAAGGTTATCGCTATTGAACGGACTCAGACGTACAAGGCGGTGCACTCCGTGCTCACCCCGAAGCTTGCCATACGCATATGGTAGCGTAAACTCCATCACACTTGTCTTCACACCGGCCTCATCACCTGCAGAGCGTTCAACAATAGTTGTCCGCGCGCCTACCCTCTCTGCCCATCGTAGATACATACGCTCAAGCATTTCCGTAAAATCTTGCGCATCGGTACCACCAACGCCAGCACTAAGTCGAATAATAACATTGTGATCATCGTATGGACCATCAAATAGGAGTTCTTTACGTCGTTCAGCAAACTCAATCTCAAGCGCAGCTACCTGCCCTTCAAACTCCGGTAACAAACTATCATCCCCGAGATCCATCAGCTCAAGAATGTCATCTGCCTGAGCCTGAAGTGTTTGCCAAGGAGAAATACTAGCGGAAAGATTCGCATGTTGACGCGTTTTATCCTGAGCAAAACTCGGATTATTCCAGATTTCTGGCGCTGATACCTCCTGCTCTAGCTGTGCAAGTTGCCTTTCTTTATCGACCAGATTAAGGCGATTCGTTGCCACACGAATCTGCTCGCGCAAGACCTCAATACGTCGTTTTAGAGGCTGCATTATACCCCACCCTTTACATCACTATAGTGCGCAAGCTTGTCCTGGCTCGGGTACGTACGATATCTATTAAAGGCACTTACTGGTACGGCAAAGGAGAGACTCTCGTACCCGTTCGCTTGTGCTGCATGGTATGCTGCGCGCAGCTCGTCGACCTCCCCTACGCACTCAAACGGCTTCATGACACCATCAATACCAAGCAGTCCCTTAAATACAGATTCAAGAGCTGCTTTTTCGAACAACGCGCCACCAAGCCGTGCGTGCAAGACGTGCGGTTCAACAAATGGCGCAAACAAAAGATATGAGTTTGCACACTTTGGGCACGTACCACACCACTGAAGCGTCTCATTATCAACACCCTGCCGATAGTTTGCTTCATTACACGAGCTGAATGATGCACCGAACCGCTCCCATGCCGTATCAACAAATAATTCCGCCACTCTCAATTCGCTCAATGACCGTAGCGGCGATCCGACATGGATATCAGGCGATATATAGCGCGTAACGTATTCTGCAAACAGCTGCTCGGCCTGCCAGGTCTTCGACCACTGATGATTAACGGGGAGATCCCCGAGCCATTCGTGCGGCTCCTCTCCCTCGTGGCCAATTGCAACCAATACTGTCGAGTGTCCACTCAGAATCGCTTGAACAACTGCATAGCTCATCATAATGTACGTAACGGGAACATGCCCATTTCGCGCGCCAGCGGCAGTAGCCTCGCTAAGGTGTTCGCGATCGATCCGACGCTTTGCGACACGTAGTGGGTATTTCAGTTTATCAAGCAGACGCGGATAGCTCGCTCCCTGCGACACGTACCATGGCGTATATGGGATTTCCTGCTTCTCAAGTGATGACGCGACAAGAAGAGAATCCTTCCCCCCGCTCTGCAGCACGAGAACACCCTCGCCCACATACGGCAATGGTGCTAATTGCTTGCGATCACCAATCGTCGAAAAATGTGCCAAATCATCCCGCGTTAGTTTGTTTTCGAATGCATACTGACTCAACCCCTCTTGATAAACGTGCGCGAGGAACATCGACTGCCATTCATCAATCGAGCCTCGCTCAAAATGAACATCAGAGCCTGCAAATGTCTTATAATAGGACGTTCCGACCAAACAGAATGCCAAGAACAGTGCTCGGTCAAGCAATGCCTCGTCATACGCGCCAATCGGCTGCGCAAACTGCATCGTCTCTTCAAACTCATACGACACCCCGTTGAATCCATACCGAAACCGTGCTGTCGCCGTGTCTCGATCAAATGAATAATCTTTAAAAATAAATGTCATACCGCTCGTACCGCCTCCTGGAACTGATTGCCTCTGTCAGTAAAATTCTCAAACATATCAAAACTTGCACAGCCTGGACTCAGGAGCACCGCCTGCCCGTCCTGTGCCCGTGCTGCCGCACGTGCCACAATCTCCACCATACCACCATCAGCCATCGTTTCGTAGCTAGTAAAGTTCTGCTTTTGAAGTTCTTTAGCGATTCGTGGGCCAGTCTCTCCGATCAAGATGACATACTCAAGTAGTGAAGATGCTGCCAACTGTGCTGCAAACGTCGCATAATCAAGCCCCCTGTCATACCCTCCTGCTATCAGTACCACCGGTCGGTTAACCGCCTCGATCGCGACAATTGTAGCGGGTGGTGCTGATGCAAAACTGTCGTCATACCACAAAATCCCCTGATGTTCTCGCACAAGCTCAACTCGATGCGGCAGCCCAGAGAAGGAGCGTAGACCTTCTGCAATCACCTGCCCATCCTGCACCCATGGCCATGCAGCCGTGATCGCCGCACACGCATTGTACTGATTATGCACACCAAGCACTTGGAGTGTGTCGACAGGACAAAGCTCTTGATCCCCATACCAAAACCATGATCCGCGAATATGAGCCGCCTGATCGGATGGATATGGCAGCCGCTGTCCAACCGATGCTTCAGCAATCTGTCGAGACCATTCGTTTTGCACTGCATATACAATTCGGTCAGTCGTCGTCTGTTCGGTCGCGATGCGTGTCTTTGCGGCAACATAGTCATCAAAATTTGTGTGCACATCAAGATGATCAGCTTCTATATGCAGCACCACCGCGATATGAGGAGATCTATCAATATCCCATAGCTGAAAGCTTGATAGTTCATAGACAACAATATCACTGGGTTGAATTTGCTGTAGAACCTCAAGTGCTGGTGTCCCAATATTACCAACCACATGCACGGTCTTGCCAGCTGCGCGCAAAATCGAAGCAATCAGCGAGCATGTCGTCCCCTTTCCTTTTGTACCCGTCACGCCGATAATCGGCACGTCTTTTTCTGCGCAACGAGCAAAAAATTCATTCGTACTAGACCATACCACACCATCAGTCATAATCTTTCGTGGCGCCAGGCCAGCGGTTCGCACCACCATATCAAATCCATTCAGACGAGAAAATGCATCCTCACCCGTTATACTATTTGCCTCAAATGGCAGCTCATCCATTGGAATGTCGCGCTCATCGACAATCACCACGTCATGCTCTGGTGTATTCCAGTATGCATAGCTCGCCTTCCCTTCGGCACCATACCCTGCGATTGCAATCTTCATACTTCTAGTATACTACGAGAAGAGTGATGCCAGAGTACTATGATGCCGCTTTGTAGCAGCCTCATCAACTGCACCGATCTCTCCCAGCGTCCAAGACGTTGCAGCAACAAACTCGCGCGCAAGCCGCACCATGTCCTCTTTCGTAACTGCCGAAATATGTTCACTAGCATTAGTAATGTTATCGATCGTTTCATCGAAGAAATAGTCACCCGCATACCAACCAGCAAGCGCACCGACTGTCTGTCCGCGCATCTGGTAGTCACCAATGAGATGCTGCTTCGCACTGTCAATATCCTCATCTGATATATCTCCATCGATAATCCGCCGTAGCTCATCACGAATCAATTCATAGAGTGCTGTCGCATTATCGGGTCGAACCTGTCCATGAAAATCCCAGCTTGATGTGCCGTTGAGGTCGGTCGTTGCACTTGAGCCGACACCATAGCAAATGCCTCGTGTACGAGCTTTGCCGAAAATACGTGAATGAAACGTACCAGTCAGCAAGTGACTGAGCGCCGCAAACGTAACAAGCTCTGGTATTGCAAGCTTGCGCTTCATGACCATCGTGTACGCAAACGTGATATTCTCCTGATCATGACGTCGTAGTGAGACAGGTGGTGCTATATGCACTTCGTCGACAACCGGATCAAGACGCGTACCATCTGTAAGCTCCCACTGCTCAAGTAATGCGACTGCACGATCATCAGCCTGCCCCTCAAAATTACCTGCAAGAACAAAACGCATATTCCTGTGGGTGTGTGTGCGACGATGGTGCGCAACAATATCATCTACCGTTACGGCATCAATCGTGGCGATCTTCTCCTCATCAAGCAGTGAATGCCCACCCATTGCACGATTAATATGCATCCAAAGCTGCCGTCCGTTGTTGTGCAGCTGCCCTGTCAACTCTTCGCGTACGTTGCCTTTTTCTGCCTCAAGAATATTCGGGAGAAACTTTGGCCCCGTAATCGCTAATTGTTGCAATTTCAAAATCCGATCCCACTCAAACTGTGCACAGTCAGCATAGTAATGCATATTCGTGTCGAACGTACTCGCATTACTGTATGCGCCGTTTCGACTAAATTCCTGACTAAATGCCTCCATCGTAGCAAACTCACTATTCGGACCAAATGCCATATGCTCCATCAGATGCGCTGTTTGATGCTTGGCGCGGTCCTCCACATAATCATTGCCTGCACGGAAATGAATCACATAACTCATCACAGTGCTGTCGGGTACATTGACAATAAGCCCCTTCGCACCGGTCTGCAACGACACCTCCTTGATGGAATGCTTGAGCGGCATCAGACAAATAGCTCCGCGATAATATCATTATATTCTTGTAGCTCAGCCTTCTCCCCACTGCTCACCGCAGCAAACGCCCACGTGTTTGCTTCAATAAACTCACAGGCGACATCACGCATTCGTGTTCGCGTAACACGACGAATGCGATTCGGCACCTCATCGTAGTTCTTAATCGAACCATCTGCAAAATAGCGCCCCGTATAAAAACTACTAATCTGCGCAACCGTCTGAGCGCCCATCTGATGACGACCAAGCGCATATGATTTTGCCGCGTCAAGCTCATCTTCAGTAATGCCCCCCTCGAACACCTGGCGCATCTCATCGCGCATGAGCGTAAAGAGCTCGGTAGCCGTGTCGTGATTAACTTGTCCAGTGATATCCCAACTACTATCATATGGACGAACACCGGCGTATGCACCAACATGATATGCCAACCCCTTCGACCTTGCGCGACCGAAAATACGAGAGTGCATCGTCCCTGTCAGGATATGATTGAGATAATGCAGTGCATCAAGCCGTTCATCAGTCAATGTCCTTGGTAGCGTTAACGACCAGCCGAATGTCAGATTTGATGCATCCTTGCGACGCACGATCGCAGGCCCTGCACTATGCAGCTCATCGTGCGGCACAGCAAAGTACTCACCACGCGGTAGATTAAATGCCTCAAGTTCGCGTAGGATTGTCGCTCGACGACCATACATCTTGCCCGCAATAACAAAGCGCATATTGTCTGTCGTGTGCGTACGCTTGTGATGCTCTCGAATGTCGCGAAGTGTAACATTTGAGATTGTCGCGAGCCGTTGACGAAACGTCAGAACATCCTCGCCGAGCAACTGCTGAATTCGCGGCCAAAGAATTGCATGATGATCATTAAGATAATTCGTCAACTCTGACCTCACATTGCCTTTCTCTGCCGCCAGTTCATCCTCATTGAATCGTGGCTCGCAGATTGACAGCCGCTGTAAATCAAGGATACGTTCCCATTCAAAGTCGGCACAATCCGCCTCATACACCATTGCAAAGTCAGACGTGTATGCATTATGATCAGCACCGTTTTTCGTAAATTCAACTTCAAAATCATGCTCACGCTTAAACCGAGCATTCGCACCAAATGCCATATGCTCCATGATGTGGGCGACCTGCTCAATGTCAGCATGCCGTGCGAATCGATTGCCCGCACGAAAATGAAACTGCATACTCATGACAGTTGCCTCGGGCACATCAATCAGCAGCCCCCGAGCGCCGTTCTTTAATTGTATTTCTTCTACAGTGTGGTGCATATACTTCAGTTACCTAGAGCCACCCTCTCGCCGATTTATTGTTGCTGTATTATTTTCGACCTTTTTTGCGATTTTGTCGTTGCGTTTTTTTCTTCTTCTTTGCAACATTCTTTGTACGACTTACCTCGCTCGCTGTCTTCGCCTTCTTGGCAGTGAAGTCATCGTCGCGACTTGCCTCACCCCTGCCAACGGTATTGACGCCGCGCTCGACGGCATTCTCAGATAGTCGTGTAAGCTCTGTATCGTACTCATCATCTTGCGCCTCTGCGACGACCGCATCATGCTTGTGAACGTGGAAAACTGCACGCAATACTTCCTCCTCAAGACTCTGCTGTAATCCCTCAAAGAGTTTCTGACTCTCTGATCGATACTCAACAAGTGGATCACGCTGCCCAACACTACGCCAATGTATTCCCTCACGGAGGTGTTGCATGTTTTCAAGATGCTGCATCCAGAGGTTATCAAGCACCACCATATACACCTCACGCTCAACTCGGCGTAGATTATCAGCTTCGATTTCAACTTCTTTTGCCTTATATAGCTTGAGAACCTCTTTGAGCGCTAAATCAAAACGCGCTTTGTCTCTCTTTTCGGCACCAATTGCCTTCACCTTTTTGTCTGCAAGTGGAAAGATAGCCGTTAGCTCGTCTGCAAATTTTGGCTTATTCTTTGCCGGCAAAACAACAAGATCGCGCAGTCGTGTCGTCATCAGTCGCTCGACTTCATCTTTAATATTCTCACCCTCAAGGATCTTACGACGAATCGTATAAACAACCCGTCGATGCCGATTGATAACATTGTCATACTGAACAACATTTTTACGCGTATCAAAGTTATACCCTTCAACACGCTTCTGAGCAGCCTCAAGTGTCTTCGATACTGCCTTATTCTGAATTGGTGTATCATCATCGACACCAAGTCGATCCATCAAAAGCTTAATCCGCTCACCCTGGAAAATTCGCATCAAATCATCTTCAGTCGAAACATAGAACTGCGTCTCACCCGGATCACCCTGACGACCACCACGTCCACGGAGCTGATTGTCAATACGACGTGACTCGTGACGCTCTGATCCAATCACGACAAGACCACCCAGCTCCTTAACTCCTTTACCGAGCTTGATATCAGTACCTCGACCCGCAATATTCGTTGCAAGTGTAATTGCACCCTTCTCACCAGCCTTCTCGACAATCGCCGCCTCACGCTCGTTATTCTTTGCGTTGAGTAGCTCATACTTGATGCCCTGCTTCTTGAGATAGTCTGCAATCAGTTCGTTCTTCGCAATCGATCCAGAGCCAACAAGAACAGGACGGCCTTCCTTGTGATACTCTTTAATCGCTTCAGCAACCGCTTTCAGCTTTGCTTTTTCAGTTTTGAAGATGAGGTCTTCTTTGTCGATACGTGCAATCGGCTTGTTTGATGGAATCTGGATGACATCGAGGCTATAAATTTGCTGGAACTCCTCCGCCTCAGTAAATGCCGTACCTGTCATCCCTGAGAGCTTACCGTAAAGACGGAAGTAGTTCTGGAACGACACTGTCGCGAGCGTCATACTCTCCTGGAGTACTGGAACATTTTCTTTTGCTTCAATCGCCTGGTGTAGACCCTCGTTGTAGCGACGGCCCTGCATGAGACGACCCGTGTGCTCGTCAACGATAATAACCTCTCCATCGTTCGTAACCACATAGTCCTTGTCTCGCTTGAACAGCGTCTGAGCCTTGAGCGCCTGATCCATGTGGTAGACAAGTCGTACATAGTCTGGAGAATAGAGGTTCTTCACCCCAAGAAGTTTCTGCACCTTCTCAACACCTTCATCGGTCAGTGCGACACTACGACGCTTCTCATCAAGAATATAATCCTCAGGAACAAGCTTGGCAGCAATCTTAGAGAATTGATAGTAACTATCAGGATTCTCGGCAGCGGGTGCCGATATAATGAGCGGGGTCCGCGCTTCGTCAATCAAAATCGAATCAACCTCATCTACAATCGCAAAGTTGAGCTCGCGCTGTCGGAGCAGGTCAAGCTCATTCACCATGTTGTCGCGAAGGTAATCAAAGCCAAATTCGTTATTAGTGCCGTACGTGATGTCTGCGGCATACGCTTCCTTGCGTGTCACCGGTCGAAGACGACGCATGCGCTCATCTTCATGTACTTCATTATCGTATTTTGGATCATACACGAATGATGCATCATTAATAATCACACCAGTTGACAGACCCAGAAAATCGTAAAGCTCGCCCATCCAACTTGCGTCACGTTGTGCAAGGTAGTCATTAACCGTCACGACATGCACACCCTTGCCCTCAAGGGCGTTGAGGTAGGTCGGCAATGTTGCGACAAGCGTCTTACCTTCACCGGTCTTCATCTCAGCAACATTCCCTTCATGAAGTGCCATGCCTCCAATGAGCTGTACATCAAAATGTCGCATATTAAGCACTCGATCACTCGCCTCGCGTACAAGTGCGAATGCATCAGATAGAATAGTGTCGAGGGTAATATTCTTCTTTTCGAGTTTTTTTCGAAGAACGTCTGTCTGTTTTGGTAGCTCTGACTTCTTCATTTTCTTATACACGTCTGCGAGATCATTAATCTCGATGACACGTTTTTCGAGCCGCTTCAAAATCTTTTTCTGTGGATCACCAAAGACCTTAGTGAGCGCTTTTTGTCGTACGTTGTTAGCCATGCTAAAGAGTTCCCTCGCTTATCTCCTGAAAATTCTGTATAAACTAGGGTCTATTGTACGCTGTTTCTTGAGAATAATAAAGAGTTTACTGACTCTCTCGCGCATAACTTCGCTTGAATCTACTCAAGACACCTCGTTTACCAATATGAGGTACACTTTCGGTCTTGTAGCGGCGGAGTTGTCCTGCAAGCTTCGCCTCAACAATATCAATCGCCGCCAGTACATTACTTGACGTATCACTTGCAAGTAGCTTTTTATCGGGCACATGCAAAATGACTTCAGCTTCATACTTATTGCCATGCGACTTGTCAATCTGCTTCAGCTTCACCTCAGCTGCTGCACTTTTGCGTGCATGTCGCGGAAGATAGCGCTCCAGCCTGCCAATTCGTTTGAGTACATATTTACGTGTTTGCTCATCAATGTCATACTTGATACCCGTAATTTCAGTGATTGTCAGCATTGCTACCCTCCAGTCAGCTTAGATGGTTGTGCTTCTAGTATACCAGGTCCGAAGAGAGGAAGGAAGGCGAGCTCTTGCTAGAGTATCTCGCGTCCACCAAGGTACATCTGTAGTACCTTTGGCACCTTCAATGTACCGTCATCATTCTGATAGTTCTCGAGCACCGCGACAAGTGAGCGAGCTAAACTGACAGCGGTACCATTGAGCGTATGAACTGTATCAATCGATCCATCCTTGCGGCGAACGCGGATATTCAAATTACGCGCCTGGAAGTCGGTGCAGTTCGAACAGCTCGTAATCTCACGATATATCTCATCGACTGGTGACCAATATTCGAGATCGTATTTTTTTGCTGCTGGCGCACCGAGATCACCTGCTGCGATATTAATCACATGATACGGAATACCCAGCTCCTGCCAGATCTCCTCTTCAATCGCGAGTAGCTTGTCGTGCACCTCGATACTTTGCTCTGGTAATGTATAGGCATACATCTCCAGCTTATTAAACTGATGGACCCGAAAAAGTCCACGCGTATGCTTACCTGCCGCCCCTGCCTCTTTGCGATAACTCGGGCTGAGTGCCGCATAAAAGAGCGGTAGCGCATCTTCATCGATAATCTCGTCCGCATGATAACCCGTGAGCGGAATCTCTGCTGTCGCAATAAGACTCAGATCCTCACCCTCTATGGCATATTCGTCTGACTGGTCACTGGTTCGTGGCGCAAAGCCCGTACCAGTCATCGTACGCTGACTCACCATATGCGGTACTGTCATGTAGGTAAAGTCTTTTGCAATAAGCTTATCGAGAGCAAATTGTGTAATGGCATTCTCGAGTAGCGCTAGCTCATTTTTCAGATAATAAAACTTTGCACCTGCGACCTTGGCTCCACGTTCAAAATCAACCCAGTCTCGACTCAGAGCAAAGTCGAGGTGGTCCTTTGCGCCAACCCTCTTCTCGCCCCACACTTTGATCTCGACACTGTCTTCTTCATCACCAAGCGGTACATCATCGAGCATCATATTAGGCACACCAGCCATCAGCTCCTGTAGTTTGCCATCAGCTATCGTCAACTGCTTCTCCAGCTCCACAAGCTCAATCTTAATGCGCTTACCCTCATCTATAAGATCTTGAGATGGCTTACCACCTTTCATCGTAGCGGCATTTTCGTTACGCTTTTCACGCAATTCATCCGCCTGCTGCTGTAAGCGGCGTCGTTGTTCATCAGCCACCAAAAGATCGGCAATCGAAAGCGAATAGCCTTTTGCTTCGGCGTTCTTCTGGACTGCTTCTGGATTTTCACGGATGAATCGAATATCTAACATACCCCCATTGTACCGCACATTCCTCCTCCTGGATCATTATTTGATACGATGGATAGACTATGGAGTTCATAGACACGACCTACGACACAGAGCATAAGCCCAAGACTACCTCAGCTGATAGCGAGGCACTGAGTGAGCGTGAGCTACAAAAATTGCGGCGGCAAATTGAACGCCCACGTCGAACGGCAAGTATTGCAACCAAGCTTGCAGCTGTTGCGCTCACTGGGGTAGCTATACTCCACACCGATATCGCCTACAACAAGCTGCGTCTACAGCATACTGAACCGGTGATCCACACCATAGCCGACGCACTAGATGAGTCGTACGCAGATCAGACAACTGTCTATATCGATGGTTTTGCAGGACATGACGGCTCCTGGATCACGACAAAAATGACACCCGCCATCCAGGCAGCCCATGACACCAATACCGCTGCGTTAGAGTACGACCGCGCTGGTATATCAGTTCCAGAGATTGCTCAACGCATTGCCGACCTTGCAGAACGAGACGACCTCTCGTCTGTCTCGCTTCATGGCTACAGTATCGGTGGTATGCTCACGCTAGAAACTGCCGCTATCCTTCAAGAAAAATACAATATACCGGTCGATCGAATCTTTCTTGACCAATCACCAAGTAGCGCAGCAACGATCAAGACAAGCGTACGTAACCCAGCAACAACTGTCTTTGTCGATATCATGGGCACAGCCAACACCTTTGGACTTGAGCTCGAATATAGCGGTATCATTCGCGGCATATTCGATATGGTTTCTGCTGATAAAGCGGCGCACCTTAAGCAGTCAACGACAAAGCTGATGCGTGATCAATTCATCTACGGCGTCAATACTGACGTTAGGCAATCATTTGATCGCCTCAGTCAAAGCTCACCTCATCGTCCAATGATCATCTACCTCTCATCGACCAGTCCGCACCGAGACTACATGGTTGATCTCGTTGCATCCGAAACTGACTATCACAACTTAGCAAAGAAGTATGGCTTTGACTTTGTGCCAATCTATGTTGACGACGCCATCCATAGTCGTCCCGACCTCACGATCGATGCCTACGAGGCAGCAATGAGTAACGTCCCATGATGAGATATCAAGACAGACAGCCCCAGCCCGTTTCAGTCGTCAATGCACAGACCCTAGCTACGCAACAACCCCTGTTGTCAGCAGGACCAAGAGGACGGCACCTAGTGCAAATCGATACCAGATAAATACAGCAAAGCTATGCTGCGAAACAAACTTGAGTAGCCAGTCTATGCATACTAGTGCAACAACAAATGATACAACCGTACCGATAATTGTTGCCGTCCAGCCCACTCCCGCATGGATTTCATCATAATGTGAAATAATCTGAAGCAAACCAGCACCAACAAGTGCAGGAATGCCGAGAAAAAACGCCAACCGTGTTGTCGAAACTCGATCAAAACCCTGCAAAAGCCCCGCTGCCGTTGTCGCGCCAGACCGAGATACACCAGGGATGAGCGACACCGCCTGTATGAGCCCTATCACGATTGAGTCTTTCATCGTCATGTTCTTTTCACGGCGTCGACGCGACCCATGCTTGTCCGCCCACCATAGCACGACGGTAAACCCAATCAACCCCGCAACCATCCACCACAAGCTGCGCACCGCCGCCTCGACCACATCTTGAAAGAAGATACCCGTCACGACAATCGGGATTGATCCAATAATCACCAGCCAGCCAAATCGATAATCAAAGTTCTTGCGCTTTCGCGTATCAAAAAGACCCGCAGCCCATGCTCGTGCTGTCCGTGCGATATCCTTCCAGAAATAAATAACTGCTGCCGCAATAGCCCCAGTCTGAATAATCGCCGTAAATGCTACGACACTCAAGTCTGTCGCCGAATGACCAAACAAGCTTGTAAAAAAGCTAATATGCGCCGTACTTGAAATTGGCAAGAATTCAGTTATCCCCTCGATAATACCGATGACTACAGCCTGCCACCACTCCATCATAGAATCGTACGCTCTCCGACAATCAAAATAATAATAATCACGGACAAGACTGGCGCAAACAACTTGCCGAGATATGTCTTGTTGCGCCTCATTCGTGCGTACGATTCAATCCATAGAAATATTGTCAAAATCATTGAAGTTGTCGTCCCCCAAAAATCATCTGCTGCAAACGCCTGCAATATCATATCTGCAGCCGTCACCATAGCAGCCGCATACACGACTAGTGACTTTACATGCCACGATGACTCACCGAGTGCCGTTGCTGTATCCTGTTGCTTTGTGGATTTTGCCATTATGTTACTCCGTTCTCAGCGCCTCGATCGGATCGAGTTTCGATGCCTTACGCGACGGTAAGATACCCGACACAACGGCGACTATCATTAACCCACCGATAACAGCTGCAAATGACCACGGCTGAAAAATGAGGAGTCGTGACTCACCCAGGCTCAGCGTATCGGAGATCCATGGGTTAGCAAACACCCCTGCGAGGAGTGCCGCTCCAGATCCGAGTGCACCGCCCAAGAATCCAATCCACGCTGCCTCAAACTTAAACAGTCGTCCGACATCACGCCTGCGCATACCCAGTGCCTTCATGAGACCAATCTGCTGGGTGCGCTCGAGGACTGAGATATATTGCGTATTAATAATACCGAACACACTCGTGAGTACGGCTAGCGCGCCAAAGCCAATCAATACACCCATCAGTACATTGATAAACTGAAACAAAAAGCCCATCAAATCCTCAGCAGTCTGCGCCATAAATCCTTTATCTTCAATCGCCTGCTTAACGCCATCGACACTCGCTTCGTCCTTCGCAAGAACAGTTGCACCCACATAAGCATCCTCCAGTGGTGTCCCTTGCATCGTAAAGAAGTACATCGCAGCCACCGTATCGCGGCTCGTGCGTAGTGTCGTACTCCCTACTGCCGAGAGAATTGAACTCTTCACGACAGCTTTCACCTTCAGTGTATACGTTTTTTGCTCACCCGTTGCCGTATTCGCTACGACAATATCAATGGTTTTGCCAAGCGCCCCACCATCAAGCGGCAGCCCTAATACCTCAGCAAACGCTGATGGCAAAATAACTTCATCATCCTTAATATCGCCTGTCCTACCAGCGATAACTTCATCCTTGATGGCACTATTATGCGGCTCAAGACCTGCCTGATATTTCTTCTGATCTGCACGAGTAATATAGAGCGCCTGTGCGTTATAGATAGGTGTCACCTGGCTCACATTATCAAGCTTGATGAGCGTTTCAATGTCCTGAGCAGAAAGCATTTTTTGCGAAAACCCGCCGCCGAAACTCATTGCTGGACCCTCAGTATATTCCTGAGGTCGCGTTGGATCCATGCCACCCTCGCCAACTTTTGGCTGCACATACAGCTCACGGACATCCGTATTGCTGCTGATAATATCACTCGCGTACTGTCGACCACCCTCACCTGCCGCAAGCGCCAAGGTAATAGTGAAAGCACCGACACCGATCGCAAGACTCGTAAGTAATGTTCGTGCTTTCGCCTGACGCAAGCTACGACCTGCGCGCCGAATCGTATCAATCAGTCTCACGATATAACCTTTCGCTTCACCTTAGGTTTTGCTCCTGACTTTACCACTCGCTTCTCCTGTACTGATTCAATCTTTCCGTCTTTAATATTAACGATCATACTACAACGAGCTGCCAGGTCTGGATCATGTGTCACAATAATAAGCGTGACGCCTTTCTTTTTATTGTAATCAAACAGCAAGTCCTCGACCTTACCGCCCGTAACACTATCGAGATTTCCAGTTGGCTCGTCAGCAAAAATAATTGCTGGCTCATTTGCAATTGCACGCGCAATTGCAAGGCGCTGCTTTTGTCCACCAGAGAGATCCTTTGCTTTATTCTTTACCTTATCGCTTAGTTCGACAGCCTTGAGTGCTGCACTTACTCGAGCCTTCCTCCTACCCTGAGACACACTAGCGATCTCGAGCGGTAGACTGACATTGTCGTAAACACTTTCGTTACCCTGCACAAAAAAACTTTGGAAGATAAAACCAATCTTTTTGGCACGAAAACGATCAACTGCTTTTTGCTTGAGCGCAAGAATATTTTCACCGTCGACAATAACCTCACCGACCTCAGGCCGATCAAGTCCGCTCATAGCGTGCATGAGTGTTGATTTACCACTCCCTGACTTGCCCAGAATTGCAACACTCGCACCCTCTGGAATTGATAACGACACATTATCAAGTGCAGTAAATATATTCTGCTTCTTACCGTAGGTTTTCGTAATGTTTTTAACTTCAATCATAATCTTCCTCCATTATATCATTTCTACCACATGCGAACGAGTAGAGAGGTGGAGCCCTCTACTCAGTCCTGAGTGCTTCAATTGGATCGAGCTTTGCTGCTTTCCGCGACGGAAACCAGCCCGAACTAATCGCTACCACCATCAACCCCATGACAAGTATGGCGCTTAATACCCAGTCCACCTGCAATAATGCTATGCCCTTTTCTAACCCGAGAACATCAGCAATCAGTGGATTAGCCAACGTCACAAGATATGCGAGCGCTACCCCGATCACCCCGCCCAATAAACCAATCCACGCCGCTTCATAGCGAAAGAGCCTACCGATATCTTTACGCTTCGCACCAAGTGCCTTCATGAGACCAATATGCTGGGTGCGCTCCAGCACCGATATGTACTGCGTATTGATAATACCAAAGATTGATGCGAGGATAGCCAGTGCGCCAAAGCCCATCAAGCCATACTGTACAATGTTTACCATCTGCATAATGTTAGTGCGCATTTCGGCAAAGGTCATCGCCTCATACTCACCCGCAGCAAGAATCGCTTGCTTAACCTCAGTCACACTTGCGCCCTCTCGCGCCGTCACCATCAAGGAAAAGTAGCTCTCTGGCGCATCAGCTGGCCGCTCCATTTGGGCGATCGCCTCACCATCTTTATTTGCAATGCGAAACTCATCCTGATAAAATGCCAGCGGACTGGTTGGCTGCTTATCTACTGCTACGATGGTAAATTCACGAGCAAATGTGCCACCCGCTGACTTCTCAAATTTCGCTGTCACTTTCTGACCCAATGCTTCGTCAGCATTTTTGAATCCAAATGACTCAATATATTTATATGGCAACACCACTTGTCCCGGAAGAATCTCATTGTCCTCACCCAACTTCCCGGCAGTCAGATCAATCGCCGTGCCGTCATACTGCACTTTCATGTAGCCTTCGTATTCGTCACTACCATTTGCTGCTACTGAGTATAGATTGACACCAAATATCGGCAGTACCTTTTCGACGTCATCGAGTGCTGCTATCGTTTTGCGATCACTCGGTGTTAATTCCTTAAATTCGTTTGCACTCGCTACTGGTTCCTCACCAACTTTTTGCGGCTTATCATCAGTGCTTGTGTCGAAGTTTTGCGTCGCACTCACCTGCACTGTCTGCATATCCCCTGCTGCGCTCACTTGTTTGTCAAGGTAGCTTCGTCCGCCGTTACCAGCCGCCATCGCTAGTGCGATCGTAAACGCCCCGACCGCAATTGCTAAGCTCGTTAAGATTGTCCTTGCTTTTGCTTGACGTAAATTCTGTCCGGCTCGCCTAATGATATCCTGTGTTCGCATATACTAATCCTCGTACGTTTCGTGAAATTCTTCGTCGCTACCGATAAATACGATGCCACAATCTTGCCGAATAGTCCCGACTGGCTGCTCTTTGTCGTTGCGAATCATTACACCACTCGACACCGACTGCACACGCACAACGTTACTCCTTTCATCGTCTAAGCTTGCAGGACATGCATCCGGCTGCGTGACGCTCAACGTCCTCACAACACCCGCCTCAATCACGCCGCCTTGGTTGTTCACCGCCAGAGTCCTTACTGTTGCACCTTCGAGATCTGCCATACCACCTCCTCGCTGCATTATCGTTACGGCATCATACGTACCGCTCAGCTCAAAACCGGCACCCTGTAGTGTCACTGTCAGCGCATCCTGTGGAGCTTCATTATAGTAAAACAAGTTCACATTCGCCCGCCCCTCAAGTGTCTCAAGTGCTGGTCCGTAGATTCTCAGTACCGTCGGGAGACTAGGAGCAAATGACGTACGATAACTCCCGGCGGTCGACTCTAGTGATACTGTTGCCGTATCTCCATCATATGTAAATCGTGGCTTCGCGCTAGTCATTGTCTCGAACTCATAGCGTACACTGCTCGAGACAACATACTCAATGCGTAACTCATCAGACCCCCAGTCGCCTACCTTGGCAACAAGAGACGTAGTCTTCGCAAGTTCAGGTAGGCTCGCTGTCGTAACCTTACGTGAGTTATATAGGTTGACACCCTCCTGCCATGTGCCGTACCACATCGTCCCCACACCACTAAAGAATGAGAGAAGCCCTGTCGCGATAATGATGACGACTGCGGTGCCAATACTCTTCGTCCACTGCCGACGAAGTAGCGCGCTCGCCAAAACAAATCCAAGTGTCGCAAGCAGCAGCCCTGCCAGTACAAACAAACCAAGTGCTAGACCAAGCCACCACGCTTCTTGTGGTCGAAGGCTCGCGATTGGTGAATTGTCTGTTGTGCCAAATGTCAGTCCAAAACCGATAAAAAGTGTCGCCACTACTACGCCGATTGCACCAGCAAGCACCCCAATACCTATCGTAATACGCAGCACTCGACGCGTCACCTCGGCACTTGAACCTTCTTCCATATTTTCCTGTTCACCGAGTGCCTTAATCGACTCAAGGGTTACTGGCCTGCCGCGCATCTGTAGCTTCTCAGCGGCCGTTTTTGCTGCTGGTACAATGAGCCACAGGATAAGATAGATAATAAACGCTGTCCCGAACGATGCGATGAACAGCACGATAAAAATAAGCCGCACCCACAGCGGATCGATGCCGAAGAACCGTGCAATGCCTGATAGTACACCTCCGAGAATCGCCGAGTCACGATCACGATACAGTTTTCGTGGTGAACTATGAAACTCGTCGCCAATTGCAATATCACCCACGCCTTCAGGTGCGAAGTCACTCGGCTCACCAAGCTGCTGCCGTACCCGCTCGACATCAGTGCGCGTAATAACACCACCTGCTGGAATATCATACTCTGCCAATAACTCAGTAATACGAATCTCAATATCACTCAGCGTCTCTGCATCTTCGGCGTAGCGCTCGAGCGCAGTAATATACCGTTCAAGATCTTTCTTTGCGGCAACTTCGATATCGTATGCTGTCTTTGCGATATGAACTCTCGTGATTTCTTTCATGACTCTCTCCTTTTATAGTTTCTCTAGTGCCGTATGCAACTCGGTAATTCTTGCGGTCGTATGCGCAACAACTTCTTCGCCATATGGTGTTGTTTTGTAGTATTTTCGTGGTGGTCCCTGTTCACTCTCCTGCCACTCGTGACGAAGTAGTCCATCCTTCTGAAGACGACTCAATAGCGGATAAATCGTCCCCTCCACAACCACCAACTCAGCATCGCGCAAACGTGCAATAATATCGCTCGTATACTGCGGCGTATGCGAGCATACCTTTAGCGCACAGTATGCCAAGAATCCTTTTCGCAGCTGTATCGACAACTGCTCGGCATACTCTCGACTACTTATATCTTGTATCATAGTACTATGCTATACAAGGTACTATAAAAAGTCAACACATCATAATAAACACCCGTCCACAGCGTCACTACACCGTTGCAGCAGCAAGTCGTTCGGCGCTTGCTACCAAGAGCGCCTTGTGCAACTCATCGATCAACGCGTCTTGATCTTTGGTAGCTAATCTCTCCGAAAAGAACCGCTCGCCCTGAGATTGAAGGTTATCTTGCATATCGCGAATCTCCCTATGCTGATCAGGGCTGAGGAATCCTGCTACCTCAGGGTCACCATCAAGCACCCGCATCACGACGTCATTCATGGCATCCACCCTGACATCACCAGTTGACGAATCCGTATAGACCACCGTCTCACCATCTGTCACATCCGACACTTTCTCGGCAAATGAGACATACTCACCCACTGCCGCTACTTCTGCATTTGGCGCAAACTCTGCACCGCCATATCGTTCGCCGATATTACCGAGCCACGTCGCTACTTTTGCTGCCACCGAAGGAGGTAGATACTGAAGCGCCTCTGTCTCGCCTCGGCGAATCGACCTATCCAGCTCAGTTGCGATTGCTGCGTTGCGCGCATCACGCCGAGCTTCACGGCTAAGTCGCCCTGAATCGTCTTGACCCTCAATAAGCACCTCTGCAACCGTTTCATTTGCAGCCCCACGTTGTGTGACAGTATTCTCGGCTCGATTTGCCATGCCCACCTCGGCAAGCTCACTATTCGCCTCACCCTGCACTATCCTTGCGTCGATAGTTAGTCCATTCTCATTAAATTCAACCTGCCTCTCAGAAGCATCGAGATGCCTCCCGCCATCAACACCATACGACACCTGTTGTTGATCAATTCGCTGCCCCAAATCCTCAACGGCAATAGCGCCGTCATTTACCTGAGAGTTTTCAGCAGGTCCGTAGAGTGTATCATTCCACGCACGGTGCAATTCTCCTTGCGCCGCTATCGCTTCTGGTGACAGCTCGCCATCTACACGCCCCTCGGGAGAGTGCTCAGTGGTGTGCAAGTTAGTTGATTGTCGTATTGTCATGTTTTTTGTTTTATCAGAACTATGATTTCATATTAACATAATCGTAATAAAAAGTCAATAATAGCACCCCTGATCAAAAGGAACTATAGACGACCTACTTAACCACTTTTGGATCGTCACCAAGCTCGCTGAGCTTGCGAGCGAGTCGGTCGGTCGAGAGCTCAGAGACATCTACTCCTTGATGCAGCGCAATCATATAGCCCTGGATGATATGCTTGAGTCGTTTAGCGTCTTTATTCCAGAATCCATTAATCTCAAAATGATCGGTTGAATTCATGATACGTGTCGAAATCGTCAATGAGCCAAATAATAGTCCGATATGCGCCGAAACATTAAGAATATCCTCGATACGAAGCGTGACGACCTCATGCGACCAAAGCGACCTCCAGATGTCAATCGTCACCTTCATGCGATCAACTGTGACTGTGTCAGGGAAGAGATTATACGGTAAAATAACCGTCTTTGCTCCCGCCAGTATCTCTTGCGACTGGGCGACAACACGGTGCATGCTATCTGGATGCTTCTCGTAGAATCGCCGCTCCGCATGCGGTGTCATGCGAACCGCAGATGGTACCGATGGCATGACCAATCGCGTACGTGCAATGTCGAAGGCGCGAGCAGCCGTCTTTCCGAGCAGCCGACTCTGTCGCATAAGAATCTCGTAGGGGGTTGGCCTCGTCTTCACAGGAGCATATGCCATCCATCGATTAGGTTGATATACTGAACGAAAATCACTCATATCGCCCTCCTTACCCCGTTACACTCTGTGTTTATAGTATAGCATGATCCCCCGACAAGCACTACTCTGATGCGTAGCGAACCACCGGATGAATCGGTTGATCATAGATAGCCTGTATACGAGCATCAGCTACAATCGTAGCCCTGTGTGTATCAAGATAGCTATCACGAAATGCCGAGAATTCCTCTCGTCTCAGACGATACGGCTGAAGAAGCAAAGTATCCGCTATATCATTAGCTATGAGACGTTCAGGAATGACACGCGGGTCATCGAGGTCATGTGCCGACTCTAGATCGACCGCGATAGGATGATCTGCACTGTCGTGGGCAATATTCTTCATTTGAGCATCGCCATGTGCGATACCGTGTTCATGGAGCGTCCCGAGCCATACACCCGCAAACGCCATGGCTGCCAGTCGTTGTTCACGCGTCGCTGCGTCATTCCATAGTACCCGATCTAGTGTTGTTACCTCATGGCGATAGCGCGAGATGCCACCAATATGATGCCCATTTGAAACAAAACCTATCTGCTCATATGCCGCATCATAGCCAAGCCGCGACCGTACCGTATTTGTTGCCGCAAACTCGCGAGCCGCAAGGCGGGGTGTCGTGTACTTGACAGCGACGAGCTCTGCGGCAATATCACGCTGCGGACGCTCAAGGAGTAATTGTCCAAATTGAGCAGCTCTACGGCTCTCCTGTCTACCCCGACCCAGATCTGGAACTTCCAGTAGTTTGCCTGTTGAACCTGCTTCAACCGTCATCCTCGAAACCTCATGAGGTGCAACGCTCAACTCTCCCGTCGCAAGACTGGCAAGCTTTGCGCTCAGGCGTGAGTCAGAAAAATCACCTGTCCGCTCACGAATATATTTATTTGACAGCACGCTTACCGTTTCAATCTGCTGGATTGGCTGGCCATCGACCGCAATATCGTAGGGTGGACGCTTCATAATTATATTATAGCATTATTATTGATAAAAATCAATCAGCTTGCGCCTGCCTACCAGTCGTCCCGTCGACTTCTCCGTTTGTGCTTTGGCCGCCAGCCCCGTCGACGCTTCTCTTTTCTATCATAATCACGATGTGGCTTGCCAAGGCGATCCATGAAGGTATCACCTAGGTATGTCTCGAGTTTCGATAGTGCAATCGCCTTCACCTTATTAGCAGGCTCAAGCTGATCAAGTGAAATAATACCGTTAAGGCTCTGTTTCACCGCCTGCTCAACTTCGCGCAACGAGACATAAGGAACCTTATGATGGAAGCGGGAGAGATTACGGTGCTGGCGTTCAAGCTGACTATGCGCCCATCTCGCATACTCACGAAGAAACAGCGCTCGATATTGCTTTGTATCCTCAAGTAGTGGTCGTGACTGCCCCGCAAGCACACGTTTACCGAAGCGGATCTGTTGACGCTCAACAAGACATTTGAGACGTGGATCATACACAATAACGCCGTTTTGACCCGCGAACAAATCTGGCGCCAATTCAAGTAGCCAGTCGGTACTGACCGTGGTTGCGCCCACAACCAGATGGAGCGTCTGCAGTCCCTTATGGGATGGTACCTGTAGATCGAATGGTACACCGACAATCAGGCGCGGATTCCGAACCACACTACTACCCGAAAGCTCCCGCTCTTGACCTGTCATAATATGTTCGACGCTGCCATGATCATTCAGCGACCATATCTGATCAATCTGACCAGCAACAATGCTACGAAGGAGCGGCTCCTCATCAGCCTCTGTAACCGGCGTCAGCTCAACCCCCTGTAGCCCGAGGTCGCGGTGTAGTCGCTCGATCACCTCTTCCGCCTTGGTAATATTCTTGCTAATAATCCCGGCGTCCTCAAGCTCATCCGCGACAATCGTCTTGCGACCAAGATAAACATCATATTGAGCTAAGAGATCCGACCGCGTCTGCTTCGTAAGTGTACGCCAGCCAGTATATTTTGTGCCGCCCTTAACAATACCTCCAACCTCCTGGATGGCAATTATTGCCGCAAGCTTTGCCTGTACATCCTTGGAGTATTGTTCGCTCTCGATAAGCATACGCGCGTAGCTTGACTCTACCGGAAAGCGCTCCATAGCACGTCCGATATTCGTCACCTCACCTCGAGCCGTCATCGCACCAAGCGCTCGCAGCGTTCGCTTGGCACGCTGGATTGCTCGCTTGCTTGGGTCATGGTAAAAATCAAGTGTTTCGATGTCAATCCCAACATTCGCAAGACGTAATGTCAGACGATCGATATGCTTGCGAAGAATTTCTGGTGTCGGATACTCATCACGCTCATCAAATGGTAGGCACGGCATCATATCGTACGGAGCCAAGATATATTCACCTGGCTTCGTACGGCCAGCTCGTCCAGCTCGCTGGAGACTGTCCGCTTGCGATATTTGCGCAATAAAGAGCCCCTCTACACCATCTCGCACCTCACTGCGACGCTCTAGTCCGCTATCTATAACGAGATCAATATCGTCAATTGTCACGCTCGTCTGAGCGATATTTGTTGCCAAGATAATCTTACCGTTCGGATAGCTCGCAAAAGCTTTCTGTTGCATCTCCGCCTCGAGCTGACTGTGCAGTGGAATAATCGGAACACCCATCTCATCTGCTCGCTTGGCAATCGCATCTGAGACATCCTGTATCTCGGCCTTACCGGGTAGAAATGTTAAGATATTATGAGCCGCCCCGCTCTCGATTTGATCAAAGAGCTCCGCAATCACGTCCCTTCCAGTTCGTTTTTTCACCTCAAAATATCGCCCAGGAACACTGATAACTGCGTCAGTCTCATAGTACGCTGCGAGTGCGTCTACTTCGATCGTGGCACTCATAATGACAACTTTAAAACTTGGCTCTTCCTGGCAACGTTTCTTCGCCCACGCCACCAATACTTCCATATTCTCATTCCACTCATGCACCTCATCGAGCACGAGCACCTGTTTACTGCTCGTGCCGGTACCAGTGAGCTCTCGCACTAGCTGCAATCCATCGGTGCAGTATAAAATTTTTGTTCGACCACTATCATCACGTTCGTGCGCAGTACGGTACCCGATAGTCTCACTACTATCCTCGAGATTACGACCCGCCCACTCCTCGCGTACACGGCGCGCTAGATTGCGCGCCGCAAGGATACGAGGCTGCGTCACGATAACCCTTGAATAGCCATGTTCCGCTAGATATTGCGGCACTTGCGTACTCTTGCCCGCACCAGTCTCTGCTGTCAGGACGACTACCTGGTTGTTATCGACTGCCTCACATATTCTGTCTTTGAATTCTAGAGTCGGTAGCGGATTAAATGCCTGTGTATGTTGTGTCATTTACTCTAGTATACCACTGCTCCGCTATGACTACTTGAGTGGAATATTAAAGACCGTCCCACTGCCGAGATAGGTCGGTAACTTACCGTCCCACTTCTCTATCGCCTGCTTCTGTAGGTACTCCTTGGTCAATGTTTCGCTCTGAGCACGCTGCGCTTCGGCATCGGTTCGAGCCGCCTCAAGATTAAACTTTGCTCGCTCGGCATTCTGCTGTGCGACCTGCTTTTCTTCGATCGCTTTGCTAAAATTATCACTAAACTGAAAATCAACAATACTCAGCTCCGTCACCTTGATCCCATGCGGCGCCAATCGCTCAGTCAATGCTTGCTGTGCACGAGTCTTTAGATTGCTGCGCTCGGTGATGAGCTGCGAGGCGGTATACTCGGCACTCGCTGCCTTGAATATCTCGTTAATAGCTGGCGTTACCACCTTGTCGACATAATTAATACCGATTTTTTGGTGAATCTCACCGACACTGCCTCGCTCGAGATTGTAGTTGAGTACAATTTCGCTCGTAACATCCTGCAGATCCTTACTAGCCGCCGTGCTCCGAACAGATTCTTTTTGCACTTTGATATCATAAACGACTGCTTTATTGATGCCCCACGGAAGCACAAACGATAGCCCTTCGTCGAGCTCACGACCTGTCACCTTACCATACATCGTTACGACACCCACCTGGCCGGTTCCGATAATACGAACACTCGTCAGTACCGTGACGAGCAAGAACACAACAATGAGCCATACAAGTACAATTCGCCGCTGTCGCTTTATCTTTGAAATCACCTCTACCATCACTCTCCCCTTATTACTTGCCTCTATTGTACTACACGCCGAACTAGCAAGAATTATCGACACACATAGCAGCTTCATCGCCACCTACCATCTGTATCGGGTGCGCTTCGTGCCATGCTTTTTGTAGCACCTCCATAAAGACGTCTTTGCCCTGCGCACCAGAAACACCGTACTTCTGATCGATAACAAAAAACGGTACACCAGATATACCAAGTGCCGCTGCCTGATCAACGTCGCGCTGCACGGCATCATTGAAGTCATCACTCTCGAGCATTGCCAACACCTCATGTTTATCCAGCCCAACCCGCTCAGCCAGCGTTCCAAGCGTCTCATGATTACCTACGTGCTTGCCGTCGGTGAAATACGCCGCGTATAGCGCGTCGATCATCTCAGCCTGCTTATATTGCGCAGCCGCAAAATGCGTCAAACGATGAGCATCGTGCGTATTCGCAATAACTGCCGCTTTCATATTATATGTCAGCCCTTCGCTTGCCGCCCTCTCAGCAATCGAATCGACCATTTGCTCCACTTGCGCACGTGGCATGCCCTTCTTCTTCTCGAGCATATCGTACATATCGCCATCATATTCACGCGGTGCAGTCGGATCAAGCTCAAAACTGTGATACAGTACGTCGACCTTATCTTTGTGTGAAAATGACTCAAGCGCCCGCTCAAACTGCACTTTTCCCAAGTAGCAAAACGGGCACGCAATATCAGACCAAATATCTACCTTCATGCTATCCATTATGACGGAGCCTACCAAAAATGCAAAGCACCCCTAATAAAACTACTCTGATATTGGCGTTGTCATCTTCGAAATCCTCCATGCTCCAAGTGGTATAGCGAGTATGATAATTCCTAAAATGCGTGCCGCCCAAATGAGTGAGCTATCAACAATCTGATACCCGTCTGACGGCAGTCCAAAAAGTGCATAGATAATCAATGGCCAACTAAACCTACCGGGCATGTCCGTTTCGATAGAAAATCCACCAACAAAGATAAAGGCCGTCACCAAGGCAATGTAGCCACCCACACTCAACATCGGAACCCCTTGCTTTCCTCCGGTCCTCAACACCTTAATCATCCCCCGTCCGATTAGTTCAAGCGGCAGGATAATAAAAGGTAGTACGAGGAATCCCAAGAAAAACATTATGTAGAAGATCGCGCTTAACAGCAGGAATATACCCGCCACACCTACGCCATCATCCGAGTTAAACACCCCTGCAAATATCCACGGCAGTAGCACAACAGTCGCCATCAGCGGCAAGAACCAGATAAACGACCACTGATGGAATGGCGTGAGCTTATGCTCAGCATCAGAACGTTTCACGGCATATTCATAAAACCCGTGTCGCAACATAAGTGCACCAGCCGCCATCATTGTGTAAATAACGGTAAATATCATGATAGAAACCTCATTATCATAGCCCGTCATCTCGAAGTCTAACAGCGATAGGGCCGCCGACAATACAATACCCAGCGCCACAAGACACAGTGCAAACTGAAACGTACGACCCCGTAGAGCGCCTGAGATATTCACCTACAAAGTAACCTCGTATTCCATCGACTCCCCTTCTAAGGCACGATCCAAGTTTGTGACGGCGATACGCGTCATGTCTGCGCGGGTTCGAATACTGGCGCTACTAATATGCGGCAAGATGACACAATTCTTCAGGCTAAATAGTGGATGGTCGGTTGGTAACGGCTCTGGTGTCGTCACATCGAGCCCTGCCGCGTAAATCTTACCGTTACTCAATGCATCGTATAATGCGTCTTGATCAACCAGTCCTCCGCGGCTCGTATTGACAAAAACTGCCGTTGGCTTCATCTTTGCAAAAAAGTTTGCATCGCAAAGTCCAGCTGTCTCTGCATTGAGCGCACTGTGCACACTCACAACGTCACTCTGCTCGAGCAGCTCATCCTGCGATACGTACCTGAGGTCCAACTCTTTTTCGAGCTGCTCTTTGCGCGTCCTACTAGAATAAACAAGCGTACAGCCAAAGCCCGATAAGCGTTTTGCTACCTCAACACCGATCGCACCAAGTCCAACAATACCGACGGTTGAACGACTCAGGTCATGACCTGTCAGCCAGTATGGTGACCATGTACCCCATTCACCATCCTTTGCTGCTGAAATAGCCTCTGGAATACGCCGCGCAGCTACGAGCATCAACGCAACGGTTATGTCGGCAACCGAATCAGTCAGAACATCGGGCGTGTAACCAAGACGAACCCCTCGCTCCTTCAGACTGTCCGTGTCGACATGATCAAAGCCAACTGACATCGTACTGATAACTTCCAGCTGGCCACCGGCGGCATCGAGAAGCTCTTGATTGACTGTATCAGTAAGCGTACAGACGATACCGTGCACACCCTTTGCGCGCATGAGGAGTTCATCGCGTGGCATCGCCATGTCAGCACTATCAAATATATCGACGTCGTATTTGGCCGTGAGAATTGATGTATATGCGCTCGCTAACTGTCGAGTAATAAGTATTTTCTTCATATACATAGTATATCGCATAGACATGTGTAGCCTCTATCGCAGAAACGATCCGACCGTTCTACTTATAGATCGTCTGGCACGGTGCCGTCCCATGCACCGACGGCATCTCGAGCTGCCTGCACCCGCAAACCGTCTTCGATCTGCGAGCCGACCAGTCCAGCTACCGTTTCCGCAAGATGGCCGTATTTACCCGAAGGGTCAATCTCAGGCATAAACGCATCGGCGTATCCCATAATCATCGGGTAGTGTTCGATGTATACATCAGAGATGCTACGAATATGTTCACGTATATCATCAAAATCACCACCTACGTACCCCTCTAGCGATTCGAGTGATATCCCTCTATTACACCCGTGAAGTCCTGTCACGAGAGACATGAAATGAATCGACCGATACACCACGCCAAATTCTTCGTCCGACGTCTGCCTACCAAGTATGTGCGTCAGATATTCAGCGTACTGGATTGCAGCCGTACTACTCTCTAGTGTGTCGTCAATAAACACCACGCCCGACTCGCTTGCATGCTCAAATAGTAAATCCTGCACCATATGACGCTCAGTCCTGGCGCGCTCTTCGATATTCGGTATGCCAAATTCAGCGTTCGTCATACAGGTCAGTATATACCGTAGCAAAGAGTCATCAAACCATAAGCAACGCTATAGCGAAAGCTCCATGGCGCCCCAAGCAACACCATGCTATAATCACGCCAAGGAAAGAGCACACACAAACATGAATGAACTGCACACTATTGCAATACTTATCAACCAGCTTGCACAGACCTACCTCGCAATGGCAGGAGGCGGCGGATCTAGCTCGTCAAGCAGCTCATCAAGCTCCTCATCGTCAGATAGCTCTTTTGATAGCAGCGGATCAGGAGAAGTAAACCCTTTTGGTATTGTCTTGGCACTTATCTTTTTGGGGGTTTTCTATTTTACGGCAAAACGCGGAATGAAGAAGCAACGCGAAGACCGTATTGCACGACAAGTAGCCGCCCAGGCGGCGCTCAACACAGCTGCTGCGAACGACCCCGTCTGGCAAGCTGACGAAGTCTCAAAGAGAGCCTGGATGGTCTTCATGCAATTCCAAGCTGACTGGTCGCAATTTGCCACCGATCCAATGAAGGCCTACCTGAGTCCTCGCTACTATGAGCATATGAGGCTTGTCTTAGCCGCCCTACAGCTTGCTGGTCGCCAGAATAGCATACAGAATGTTACCGTTAGCCATGTAGCAATCGAAAAAGTCTATGATGATACCGATAATGCGAATGACTTATTTCATGCAAGTATCACGTTCACTGCCACCGACATCATCCTTGATACACGAAGTGGTCAGGAGCTTCATCGCAAACAGCTCACAGGGACTGAAACCTATCGATTTATTCGATCAGGCGACACCTGGCTTCTCGACGGTATTGACCAGCCGACCGCTAATTTAAATATGAAAAACGGACAGGTTGCTGCATTTGCTGTTAAAAATAGCATGTTTTATTCGCTCGACTGGGGCCACCTACTTCTACCTGATCGCGGCCAACTATTCAGTGGTGCGAAGTATAATACCTCGGATATCAACAACCACACGATCGGCATTTACCACGACCTCATCGTCCAGATCTACTCGTACATCGCCACTCCTGGCGACTCACCCGAATACACCATAGCCCAGGTGAACATCCCTCGATCATACGGCAGCATCCTCGTGCGCCGCAAACAAAGAAGCCTTATCAAAAAGGTCCCGCAAGGCATGCAGCAACTCCAGACTGAATGGCGAGAGTTTAATAACACCTACGAGGTCTTTGCGACCAATCTTGAGCTCGCGACCAGCCTCGAACTTCTCACGCCGAGCTATATGGAAGCTCTCGCCGCCGTCCCCTTTGAAGTAAATATTGAGGTCGCCGACAACGTCATCTACCTCTACACAAAAGACCTGCAAGCAAACTATCAAACGATGCTCGACCTTCTCAAGACGGCATTCAAGGAAATGAAAATGTAAACCCGACGGCTATTTTGTGTGTGTTGACCCTGTACGTGACCGGATTTTGTGTTCAATATTGCGAGTGACAACACGCCGCCCCGTCTCATCGTCAATCACCCCTGCCTCATGCAGTGCTTCTGCAATATCCTTCGCAAGTTCGTAATCCTGATTGATACGGCGATGAATCGCCTCATTTGTCTTATCAATATCCTTGAGCTCATTAATTGCCGCGTGCACCTCACGCGAAATACGCTGCACCATACGCATCTGATAGCTCGCACTGACACTGCCGAGTACAGCCAAGAGAAGTGCCGCAATGCCAACACTGAATGCGATCAATTCGAACAGCACAAGTCCTGTCGAGCTAGCGTGTATAACAGCAAGTGTTGCTCCAGTTAGTGCGATTACAAGGATGATTGCAACTGCAACATGAATACCAATCCGCCCTTTTTTTGGCCGCGACATCGTTAGGCCTTCTTGTCCTCTTTTGGTTCATTCGCCAGAATATCACCATAGATATCACGTGTCGTCTGATCGTACTCATGGCGTAGCTGTGGGAATGGCACGCCTTCACGAGCTGTCACACCCTCAAATATCCAAAAAACACGCTCACTATAGCCGAGCCCGCACGCAGGCGGCATGCCGTACTCGAGCATCTCAACATAATCAATATCAAGCATCATCGCCTCATCATCACCCGCTTCACGTAGCGCCTGCTGCTCCACGAAACGATCTAGCTGATCAATTGGATCATTGAGCTCACTAAAGAGATTACAAAGCTCCGACCCTGCAATCACAACCTGAGCCCGCTGTGTTGTCTCGGGGCGTTCAGGATTCACTTTTGATAGTGGTGAAATGAATGTCGGTGTATTGATAAGCCAGATTGGCCCAGCAACATCCTTGCGGATATTCTTCCAGAGCTTGTCAATGCCACGTGACTTATTCTCAGACTGCTCGACTTCTAGTCCATGCTCTCTGAGAGCTGCCTTTACCTCATCAAGCGTACAGTCGAACGGATTGATACCATAGCGCTTCTCGATTGTTTCAGCATAGTCCCATCGCTCCCATTGACCGCTCAGGTCGACCTCAAAACGACCAAGGGTGAACTTGAGCGTCCCGAACGTCTTTTGAAGGACATACTTGAATAGATTTTCTTGAAACACAATACCCTGCTCCCAGTCAGCATATGCCCAATACCACTCCATAGCAACATGTTCCGGGAGATGTTCATCAGAATAATTCTCATTGCGAAACCTCGGACCGATATCATACACCTTCTCAAAACCAGCACCCAGCAAACGCTTGAGTGGTAGTTCATGGCTAATACGCAAATAGAACAGCTCGTCATCTAGCGCATCCATGTGTGTGACGAATGGCGTAGCATCCGCACCACCTGTTGTGTGCTCTAGAACAGGGATATTGACCTCAGCGAAACCTTCTTTGTTCAGAAAGTCGCGTGTTGCCTGCCAGAACGTGCTGCGGCGGAGAAAGCGCTCACGAACATCTTGATTGACGTTCATGTCGACATAACGACGACGGAAGCGCTCTTCCTTGTTTGTCAGCTCAGTCGGTGTCGGGCGAAGCGATTTTGTTAGGAGTCGCAAGCTTGTTGTCCCAACCGACTTTTCGCCTGTCTTCGTCGTAATGACTTCGCCAGTTGCCTCAATAAAATCACCCGTATCAAGCAATGGAAGGTGTCTCAGCCCGACGACACCAGCCGCCGCATCCGTCTCGGCAACTGCCCCGTCGCGCAAGAATAACTGCACTGAGCCGCTGACATCCTTCACAACGACAAAGGCGAGCTTACCAAACTTACGAATACCCGTGATGCGCCCCGCAACTGTAATAGTTTCTCCCTCGAGCTCATCATACCGCGCAGCAATATCACCCGCCATATGCGTACGGTGACTTGTTGCAGGGTATGGGTTGAATCCAAGCTCACGTAGCTCTTGTAATTTTCGTAGTCGTTCGTTTCGATAATCTTGTAGTGTTGCCATATCTGTTACAGTATAGCATATTACCTAATCATTAGATGCCACAAGGTAAATAGCGCGAGAACAAGCCGCTTAGACCTAGCTAATCTTGACGATTTCGTAGGTCACTTCACCCTTTGGTGTCGTAATGGCTGCATGCTCTCCAACCTTCTTACCGAAAAGTGCCTCGCCGATTGGCGACTCGTTACTAATCCTACCTTCGAGCGGGTTCGCCTCGACTGGACCAACCACAGTGTAAACAACCACCTTCTTGCCTGTCTTGAGTTCAACCGTACTCCCAAGGCCGACCTTACTCTTGCTGCCACCCTTGATAAGCTCAGCGTTCATCAGAATATCCTCGATCTCCGCGATACGACTCTCGACAAGCCCCTGCTCTTCACGAGCTGCATCATATTCAGCATTCTCGCTCAGGTCACCGTAGTCACGCGCCTCAGCAATCTTATCGGCAATGTCGCCGCGACGACTCTTGAGCTGTTCTAGTTCTAATTCTAATTCTTTTTTACCATCTTCGGTAATCTGAAATTGTTTTTTCATAACAATTCTCCTTATGTTCTATCAATATATAGTGTCTTACCCATCATCGCTACACTACATGTAGCGTCCTACCCCAAGATTCTATAACGCATCTACAGTGTATCAAGCAGCTCAGCGCGTGTCAATATACGTGTCTCTCCGTCAGATCTCGTTGTCAACTCAATACCACCCTGCTCCACAAGCCTATCGCTCACTGTCACACGGTATGGGATACCCATCAGTTCAGCATCAGCAAATTTTACACCTGGTCGTTCGCTCCGATCATCATATAACACCTCAACACCCCGTGCAACAAGCTCATCATATATACTATCCGCCTCAGCCACGCCCCGATCACCAATCGACACAAGGTAAACCGTGGCCGGCGCAATATCCTTCGGCCAAATCAGCCCCTTATCATCAGCGAAGTGCTCGGCAATCAACCCCATCAGACGACTTGGACCGATACCGTAGCTCCCCATGATAACCTTCTTACTCGTACCGTCAACATCGGCATACACAAGATCAAGCGCATCAGAAAACTTTGTACCAAGCGTAAAGATATTACCAACCTCAACAGCCCTCTCCTCGGTCAGCTCATCACGTGCCACACCAAGATCAGCCAGCACCTCGTCCGTATAGACCTCCTCATTGATTGCAATACCCTTCTCTTTGTGAACATAGATCGTATCCTCACCAACTGGACTGAGTGTCTGGAACTCATGACTATACTTCGCAAAACTACCACCACTGGCGAATGTTTTATATGTTATATCGCCAAGCCCCAGACGCGCATACACCCTATGATATGCTTCTGTCGCCCGCTCATAGAAGTCATCATGCTCTTCCTGTGTTCGACTAAAGCTATAGAGATCCTTCATCCAGAACTCGCGACCACGCATCAAGCCACTTTTTGAACGCAGTTCATTGCGAAACTTAATCTGGAACTGATAAGGATAGACAGGAAGATCTTTGTAACTTGAGATAAACCCCTTCATCAATTTCGTCAAAGGCTCCTCGTGCGTCGGCGCCAGGCCAAGCTCTGTGCCGTTTGCAAGCTTCGTCTTAAACCACACGTCCATCACGTCATCACTCCAGCGACCACTCGCCTCCCAGACACCCTTCTGCTGCAAAGCTGTCATACTCACCTCATTACCGCCAATAGAGTTCATCTCTTCACGAATAATATGCGTAATCTTATCAAGCACACGCTTGCCGAGCGGCAAATAAGCGTACACACCGGCCATCTCCTTGTGGATGAAGCCTGCGCGAATGAGAAGTTGCGCATTCTTGGCAACTTCATCAGCCGGTGCACTTTTACTTGTCTTTGTAAACAATTGTGATACTCGCATTGTATTACCCTCCTAAGGTATTAATGAACGTCGGATTGATGAATAGAAAGTAGTAGGCGACACCATTCTTGATCATATGAAGCAAAATGGACGGCCATAAACTACCGGTAATTGTTCGGAGCGTTGCAAGGAACATGCCAAGGATAAACGTGTCAATCGCGACATTCCACTGTCCATGAGCCAGCCCAAACAAAGCACTCGTCACCAAAGCTGCACCCCACCAAGGAATATACTTCTGCATCTTACCATAGAGATAACCACGGAACAGTATCTCCTCGGCAACCGGCGCGACAATGACCAGTATAAAAAACGCGAGGATATACTCAAGCCGTGTGCCGAGCTGAGAAAAACCAATCTCCTGAACCTGCTTGACATCAAAAGCGGGAACAAATTTCGTGACAAGATATACGACTACTGCACTCGTGATCAGATAGACGACAAAGCCGAGCGGCGCAAGTCCAAGCTCACCCCAGGTTGGCAATCGCTGTAAGCCAATCTCATTTTGTGTTGCTCGTCGCTTCCATGCAACCCACGGAACACCAATGACAACCGCAAGTGTCAAAACGTAGCAAATTGCCGATACAATTGTGGTAAATAGTGTGCTATCTACACCCGAAAAGTCTACTCCCATCTGCGCCATAGCAGAAAGTATAAACCCTACAAATAACTGGATAATGAAAAAACTACTCAGCGCCCACCCCGACAGCAAACCAATCATCATCATCTGGCGCTTCTTTTTCTGCGGCAGTGGCGCCAAACGAACAATCGTGATATATGCGATAAGGTAGCCAAACATGAGATAGACAGTCTCACCTATCCCCGCTGCAAACAGCTTCCCTAAGAGTAATCCAACCACCGCCTGAAGCGCAACTGCCAGCACATAGCCGAGCACAGCCCAGACAATAACACCCAACACAACAGAAAGAGATGCCTGCGTCTTCGTCATTTTTTTCACCATAGCTTTGCCACATCCGATATTGTAATGAGTACGATTAGTCCAAGCAGAATAAGAAAACCTATGCCCTGAATTACTTCTTCACGTTCTTTTGTGAGCTTCTTCTTTAGCGCACGAAACACCGCCATCGTCCACCAGCGACCACCATCAAGTGCTGGTATAGGAAGAGCATTCATAACCGCCAGTGTCAGAGAGATAATGGCTGTTAGTAAGACGACTTGCTTGAACCCCTGATCCTGGGCTGATGGGAAGATAACACCAAGAATACCAACTGGGCCTGCAACGCTATGAGAGACCTCGTCGAGCTTATTCTTCGCGGTCTCTCGCGTTTGCTCGTTACTGCTAAACTGCTGGACAAGTCCGCTCCCGAGCTTACCGAGCATACCGCCAAGGCCAGATAGTGTTTCCCATGTTAGCTGGCCTGTCGTCACAATACCAACAATCGGTGCAGACCATGATGCATGAATCGTCTCTCGCTGACCGACCGACGCACCAAATACACCTCTCAATGGATCATCACCAAGGTGCACCACCTTCGTCATCTCGACACCATCACGCTCGTACACAACGGTGGCCACCTCGCCGGAACGCTGCTTGGTCGCTGCAATAAATCCCGTCACCCCTTCGATACTCTGCCCGTCCACAGAGCGCATGATGTCCCCTCGCCGAAAACCGGCCTTCTCGGCCGCACTCCCAGCGACAATGCCACCAAGTGTCACCTGACTCGTCTCAATCCGCGCATCCGCCGGCACAACAAATTGGTTCGGAATAATCTTCGGCAGCCCGACCCATGCTAGGATTGTCAGCAAAACTGCTGCGACAAGCCAGTTCATAATAACGCCGGCAAATAGTATCTTTGTTTTTTGCCAGAACGTCGCTGCACCATATGTACCTTTTCCTTTTGCCGCATCATTCTCACCCTTGAGTCTGACAAAACCACCAAGCGGCAGCCAGTTAAGGGAGAGTACTACACCGTTCTTGAGCTTCTTACTCCACGCCTTTGGCGGAAACCCAACACCAAACTCCTCGACAACAACGCCATTACGACGCGCAACAATAGCATGCCCCAGCTCATGCACGACTACGAGCAGTACAAGTACAATCAACCCTGTTATGACACTAAGAATCAGCATCTATCTCCCCTTTTATCTATCCACCAAATCGACGGTGTCGATTTGCATATTCCTCTAGTATAGCAGCTGTATCATCCTTCGTCATCTCTGGCCAAAATTTATCAAGAAACAAAAATTCACTATACGCCGCGCGCCACAGCATAAAATCACTCAGACGCTGCTCGCCGCTCGTGCGAACAATCAGGTCACACGGTGGCACCTCTGGATGGTCAAGTGCATCTGCAAACGCCTCAATCGTTACATCATCGGCACCGATACCTTGCTTCATGAGTCGCTGTGTTGTGCGCACAATCTCATCCTGCCCGCCGTAATTAAAGCACATTGCTAATGTCGCTCGGGTACCATCCCGACTCATCACTTCGGTTTGATCAATCATTGTATTGATATCGTCGGGTATACCGTCACGCGTACCCATCACAACAATCTTGTACCCATCACGTACAAACTGCTTTACATCACGCTTGAAGAGCCTTCGAACCAATGACATAATACCCTGTACTTCGTCCTCTGATCGACTCCAGTTTTGTGTAGAAAAGCTATAGAATGAAATATACGAGACCCCCGCATCTGCGAGAGCGGCAATCACATCCTTGAGTGCATTATAGCCTGCTAAATGTCCTTCATATGTTGGTAATCCGTGCTTTTTCGCCCAGCGACGATTGCCATCAAGAATAAGTCCGACATGCCGAGGTGTAGCACGCTCTTCCACTTACACGCTCCTTTCTGTCGAAAAACGAACAATATTGACCAGCAGCATACCAAACGCACCGTGCCACGCAGCTGCCGCCTCAACAGCAGCATCAGCATACGATATCGCATCCTCTTTGACACGGCGATAGGCATCTGTAGCTGTCACGATATCCTGCACTCGACGTAGGTCACTCTCTGTCGCAGTCCGGCTACCCAGCACCTCCTCTACTGCCACGCGCTGCGACTCATCTGCCCGCTCAAGCGCATAGTGAATCAAAAATGTATACTTACCTTCCTGTATATCATCAAGATTCGATTTGCCAGTTGTTTCAGGCAAACCATAGAGTCCTAGCATATCATCGCTCAATTGAAATGCCATGCCAGCAGGCACGCCAAATGCCTCTGCCTTCGCACGAACATCTTTCTCACCCGCAAGCGTACGCCCGATCGTGATTGGATCAACAAACGTGTAATAGCTCGTCTTCTGTCGATATCGCCTGAGCATATCCTCGGATGATGGTCGTTGCATCAATGTCTGCGATATGTCATCAAGCTGTCCGATATTCGTTAATGCAATATCCTTATTGAGCCAACGCACTGCCTCGCGCACGACATCAGCAGGCGCATCGAGTGCGTACATGATATCAGTCGCTACGGTCAATGTAATCGTTCCAAGCAAGATAGTTGCCATTTCCGCCTCGCGCAGCGAAGAGCCGAATGCCTCCTCGTATAAGCGATGGACAGTTGGCCTCCCTCGACGCAAGCTCGACTCGTCCATGACATCGTCTACCATCAAAAGATAGGCCTGCACGACCTCAAGTGCCGCACCAGCCCGAAGACCAACCTGCCCAAACTGCTCACCTGATGCATCATCATAGGCAGCCGCAAGAAGAGACCCACGTATACGCTTGCCTGGTCGCAGCGTATACTCAGTCAACATCTCGAAACATCGCGCCGACCTGTCAGAAAGGTCGGGGAATTGCCGACGCGCATCCTTCATCACCTCTCGAAGCGTACCCTCCAGTAGTGCTCGATACTGCGTGATATCGTTAGGCAGATCTGCCATTAGATCGTCAGGATATCCTTCTCTTTGGCCCGGAAAACCTCATCAATCGTACTATTAAAGCGAGCTACTCCATCATCGACAGCCTTTTCGGCGCGTTTAGCGTCATCTTCCGACAGCTCCTTTGCATCTTTCATACGCTTAACTTCTTTGAGTGCGTCCTGGCGAATATTACGCAAGGCAATACGCGCCTCCTCTACTTTGTCGCCCGTCTGCTTAACGAGCTGCTTGCGGCGCTCCTCGGTAAGAGGCGGTACTGGTACGCGAATCACACGACCATCATCAGTTGGGTTGAATCCAAGGCTCTGATCACTACGGATCGCTGCTGCTATATCCTGCACTTGGCTTGGATCAAACGGACTCACGAGTAGCATGCTCGCCTCTGGTGCCGTCACATTTGCGACTTGATTAAGGGGCACCACAGAACCATACGCATCAACACGCACACTATCAAGCATACTTGTGTGTGCACGTCCGGTGCGCACCTTTTTTAGTTCATCTTCAAAGTGAGCTACGGCTAGCTCGAATTTCTCATCGTAGGGTTTCGTATCAAACATATGTCCAGTATAGCAAAAGCAGTCCTATTTGAGGACTGCTCTCGTCAATGTATCATCTCGTACCTTACGGTCGCTTTAGGGTAACCGTTCCAGCAGTACGCTGTACTTTAATCGTATTTCCCTTCTTGGCGTACACAACACCGCCGTTTAGGTAGACAGATTTAGCACATGTGGTCTTGGCGCACACTCTGACAATACCATAGCCTTTTGACCGTACCGTGTGGTAGCCAGTCTTCTTTGCCTTGAAGGTCTTTGTTTTCTTGAGACCAGTCACGAACGCATCACGAGCAGAAACGGTGCTGGCGTAATTCTTTTTGCTACCTACCTGAGTATATGCACGCACGCTATACATATACATCTTGCCCTTCTTAGGCTTTGCCGTTACGATGCTTGTCACACCCTTAACGGTCTTTATTGTCTTTGCTTTCCCATAAATGGTGCTCGTTCGCTTCACTTGATAGTGTGTCGCACCTGGAACCTTACTCCAGCTCACCTTAAGGTTTTTGCCAGATGTTTTTGCTTTTACTGTCTTAACATAGTGATAATTCTGAACAGTCACGAGCCCACTAACTGGTCCATATTCGACACCAGTCGCTGCATCGACAAGCTTGTAGTAGTAGCGTACGCCAGGCTTGAGACCCTTATCGTAGTAACTCAATGTCTTCCCTTGGTCGACAGTGCTAATAACGCTATAGCTACCATTCGCCGATGTCGATCGCTCAACCCTCAATGTCTGATCCCAAGATGCATATCCGGTAATACGAATAGTTGTTGGCGTAGTTACATCGACATAGGCACAGACCCTATAATCACTAGAACACTGGTGTGTTGTCGCTGCGTTTGCAGCAGGCGCAACATACCCAGCCAGTGACGTACTCACCGCCACGACTAGTGCCGCTAGCCCCAAGCTAATTCGCTTTAATAATTGTTTTCCCATATGAGCGATATCCTTTCAGGAATTTTTTACGTTAAACTACCCGAAGTATACCGTCTTAGTTACAATAAAACAATCCATAACCAACAATCATTCTTCACGTCGATCCTATGCACAGAAACAGCCCCATCCATAGGGGCTGTTTTCAGACACGATGTGCCGAATGCTACTCAGTTACACCAAGCTCGATACGCCTGAACTGGCTCACGCGGAGGTTCTCTCCGTGCAGCGCTACTTGCTGCTTGATACGCTCAGCAACCGTAATACTATCGTCGAGGACATATGGCTGCTCAGTCAGTACTTGCTCAGCAAAATACTTCTTGAGCTGACCTTCGACAATCTTTTCACGAATGTCATCTGGCTTCTTTGCGAGGTCATCAGACGCCATAAACTCAGCTTTCTTAGCGTCATACACGTCACTCGGGACATCTTCCATCGTTGGGTAGATTGGTGCCATCGCTGCGATTTGCATCGCCATCTGGTGTGCAAACTCACGGAACTCTGGGAGGCGAGCAACAAAATCAGTCTCACAGTTCACCTCTACAACCACACCTATGCGATCCGAATGGACATAGCTATCAATGATACCTTCACGAGTTTCACGATCGCCCTTCTTCTCAGCCTTCGTCAGGCCTTTCTTACGAAGTGCTTCAAGTGCCTTGTCGAAGTCACCATTCGCCTCAACAAGAGCACCCTTGGCATCGCCAAGTCCGAGCCCTGTCAGTTCTTTTAATTTTTTTACGTCTTCGAGAGATACGCCCATCTTTACTTCTCCTCTTTCTTAGTAGCACCTTCTTGCACAGCAGCGACTGCATAATCAAGCAGAATCTGCAGACTTTTGATCGCATCATCATTCGCAGGAATGACATAATCAATATCATCTGGGTTTGCATTCGTGTCAACAATCGCAACAACTGGCACGCCGAGCGTCTTTGCTTCGCGTACAGCGTTTGCATCAGCAGTAATATCAGTGACAAAAAGTGCGCCTGGCTTGCCGCTCAAGTCTTTGATACCGCCATACTTACGATTCAACTCATCAATCTCTTCTTGGTATCGTTGTACCTCTAGCTTGTTGTATCGCTTTTCGAGATCACCCGAATCCATACGCTTTTCGAGATCGCGAAGCTTCTTGAGCTGCGTGTTGATCGTCGCAACATTTGTCAACATACCGCCAATCCAACGCTCAGTCACAAAAGGCTGATTTGCACTCTCAGCAGCAGCCTTTGTGATGTCCTTCGCCTGCTTCTTTGTGCCAACAAAAAGTACCTTCTTGCCACTGGCTGCAACACGTGTCAAAAACGGAAGCGCAACATCAAGCGCCTCAACAGTCTTTGCAAGGTCAATAATATGACTATCCTGCCGCTTAGAGTGGATATACGGCGCCATCTTTGGGTGCCAGCGGCTTGTTTTGTGCCCAAAATGGACACCAGCTTCAAACAAAGCTTTAATGTCAGTCTTCACTGCCATGGTTGTTACTCCTTTTTCCTCACCGCCCAGCCTGAAACTTCAGGAGTTTCCGTGCGGTTGTGTCGTTATAAAAATATTACTTCCATAGTGTACCATGCTCACCCGTATTCGTCTAGGTAGCAAGAGCCCTTCGATCAAATTATGACTCAAGTGTGTACGGACGAACGATATTGACTAGTCCGGGCGTTTTCACCCCTACCTTATCTGCCATGTTTGCAATAATCGTAGCGAAATTTTCATCCCCTGTTGAATAGATGCCAGTAACATACGCACCGACCCGACCCGACGCTGCTGCAGTGTGTGCCTTATAGTACGACTTGACAGGCAGCGGTGAAGGCTCCTCCCCCTGAACTAACCCAAACTTTAACGATGAATAAGCGATACCATTATCTAGATACTCTGCGGGCGATATCAACAGCTGCGCCTCGGCCGTATCAACGAGCTGACGCGGTAAGGCGTGTCGCATCTCCCACAGCTGACGACCGCTAATCGTTTGGTCATCTAGTATGATTGCACGTACGTTTGGGTCATCCGGATCAAGCAGCTCTCGACTGGTAATAACCCTGTCTTTTGTCTCATCGCCTACTTCTTTCATAATAGCATCCAAAAGATACGCATCACTCTTTGGCTGATCTCCATTCACATGAGATGGATGAATGGTACGAGTCGTTGCGATGAAAAGTTTTGTCTGCGGGTTGTGCTGTAATATCTCCTCCCAATACCCAGCAATTCCCTTGGCGGCCTCAGCGTATTCTTTACTGCCCAGGTACGATAACGTGTCTTTCATGTCTTGAGCCTGTGCTGCCAAATCACCTCCGGCATCAACCGCCCTATCAAGCACATCGACCGTTTCCTGAATCGCCTCGCCTTCTGTGATCGTCTCGCGCAGCGGCGCCAGCTCTTCTCGCATCCGCCATAGCGACTCAGACCCAAGAAAGGACGGTATCTGACCTTGCTCCTTTGCGTGTGGATATTTCACCTCTAGATATCGCCTGTACTCATCCCCTACTCGCGTAATGACATCGTTGCGGTGATGTGATGTCGCAACGATGTCACGAAACAGCGGTATGTCCCTGGCGTATCTGTCGAGCTCCATACGATCATAGATCTCACCGGTCGTCAGTTCTGCTTCATAGGAGGCGTCCCTGTCAGATCGTACCTCATCACTTTTGGGAAGTAGTAGCTGCTCCCATCCTGGTTGCTGTGGAACCTCCGTAGCAACACCATTCTGCACACTCCCACCATCTGCAATCACGCCATACGTATCGATCTTATGCGTCACCACCCTCACGACATCCTCACCGACCTCAGTAGCAAATGCCTCGAGAGATTTTCGTAGTGCCGACGGATTCGCACCATGCAAAGCACGAGGCGTCTTGACGGCGCCGTCATTGTCCACCACCTCAAGAACACTGGCTGTTACTGCGATCGTTTCGACGTCTAGGTCGCCCGCATCTTTCACAGCATCCAGATACTCGGCATGATTCTCGTCACTATCACCAGGTTGCTTAGATAATTCACTATGCTCACGCGCACCCTTCTCGAGTAAGACCCTCTCGGGATTGACTTCATTTTCATGAGTCCTATCGCCTTCGTGTGAATTATACGGAGATATATGTTCAGACATTGTTTGTTTCTAATATTTTACACCCTTACTATACCTCCCACCTTTGACTTTTGCAATCAAAACAGCTACAATAGCCCAGATATGAAAAGCAGTATACACCCAACCACATACCGCCCTGTCGTATTTAGCGACGATGTAGCGGGGTTTGCGTTCCTGACTCAAAGCACGGCGCAAACAACAGAAACTATCAAATGGGAAGATGGCAACGAGTATCCACTCGTGAAGATCCATATCTCATCAGCATCTCACCCGTACTTCACCGGTGAAGAGAAGATTATCGACACCGAAGGTCGTGTCGACCGCTTTGAAGCTCGCCGCAAGGCTGCTGAAGCTCGCAAGCAAGCTCTTGCCAACAAGGCGAAGAAAGCTGCAGCCAACAAGGCAAAGAAAACAGCTGACAGCAAATAGCATCAGCACCCTACTACACAAAACCCCTGACCAGTCAGGGGTTTTGTGTTGGCTAACGAAGCAGCAACCAGGTTCCGATCACAACAGCCACAAAGGCTGCAATCCTCATGCCTAGATTATTGCGTTCACGAAATAGAACAGCCGCAAACACCACAACAATTGCGGTTCTGCCACTAGAAGCAAGTATCGTATTACTCAAGTTTCCCACACTAAGCGCATAGGCAAAGGGCAAGCCTGCAAGGCTTGTTATAAAGCCGAGTCCTAGCCCTTTCGTAATGACCGGAAGTGTCATCTTCTTCAACTCTCTCCTACCAAAGATTACACATAACAAGAAAGCACCGACCGCCTGCATACCCCATCCAAAGGCGGCATAATTCCACATCCCCATCTGATCTATCATCGATTTCTCGACAAACATCGCAACGGAAAAAATAATCGATCCCGACACTATGAGTGCAATCTTCGTATATACAGAAGCCTGTTTGCGGCGTGTCGTATCAGTCTTGATGCCAAGCGACAAAACGACACCAACGATAACGAGCGCACCACCAGTCATAAGCGTTGTCGTCATTGGCTCACCTAGTACGATGATACCGATAGTCGCGGTCGCGACAACATTAATGGTCGATATGATAGTCGCATTACTAGCTCCGACAAAAGTCAGAAGCTTGTAGTGTATCAGCCAAGATATAGGCACGCCAAAGCCAACAACGGCCAAGAGCAGCCAATTCACGCCCTCAGGCATAGAAATGATAGGACTACCATGTGCAATCGACGCGTATACATACCCCATGACGCCAATAGCAAGGTATGACAAGGTGCCAATGCCAAAGAAAACACCCTTCGTAGAAAGTGCTATTTTACGTGAGAACAAAACTGAGATAGCGCTGAGTAGCATCTGCAGTACGACAGCGATCTGATACGACATACAGTAGCTATAGTAGCATAGCCATTGTCGTATCACCTACGCTTCGAAAAGTCATCATAACACTCATCGCAACAGTTCTAGCTTTCGCAATTATCACCAGTATTACTCATGGGCTCATCAGACACATTCAGCAGTAGCTGCATCTGTTATAATAAAATGAGTTATGCCAAAGATTGAACTCAATATTGATGAATTAAAGACCGAAAAAGCCAACCTCGGCGATTTTCTTGCGTCGCCGACTGCCTATAGTGACGCTGATTTTACCAAGAAGAATAAACGCTTTACCGAACTCGAAGGTATCATCCAGAAAGTTCAACGACGCGAGACACTTGAGCATCAACTCGCAGAAGCCAAAGAACTTGCTAGTGGTAATGATGAACTTGCCGAGCTTGCAAAGAGCGAAGTAGCTGAAGCTGAAATGCAAATCGAAACGCTCGAAGAAGAACTGTTCATCATGCTAACACCGAAAGATCCGAATGACGAAAAGAACGTCATAATGGAGATTCGTGCTGGTGCCGGCGGGGATGAAGCAAGTCTATTTGCTGCCGAGCTATACCGCATGTACCTTCGCTACTGCGAGGCGCACAGTCTCAAAACCGAGCAATTATCCGAAAGTGCAAATGACACGGGTGGCTACAAAGAAGTTATCTTTGCGATCAAAGGAGACGCGCCGTACGCAACATTGAAATTTGAAAGTGGCGTCCATCGTGTCCAGCGCATTCCAGCAACCGAAAGTCAGGGTCGCATCCACACAAGTACCGTTACGGTTGCTGTCCTGCCAGAAGCAGAAGAAAAAGACATTGACATTCACATGAATGACCTCAAAATCGATGTGTACCGAAGCGGCGGCCACGGCGGCCAGAGTGTCAACACAACCGATAGCGCCGTGCGCATCACCCACCTCCCTACCGGACTTGTTGTTACGAATCAAGATGAAAAATCACAAATCAAAAATAAAGAAAAAGCCCTCAGCGTACTACGTAGCCGATTGCTGCAAATTAAAATCGACGAGGAAAACGCCAAGCTTACCGCCGAGCGGCGAGGACTAATTGGCACGGGCGACCGTTCCGAAAAAATTCGCACCTATAATTTCCCACAAGACCGAATTACCGACCATCGCATTGGCTACTCACGAAGTGGTATCCCCCAGGCGCTCGACGGACGCATCGATGATATCATCGATCAGCTACAAGCCTACGAACGTGAACTCAAAGCTCGAGGCGCAGAGTCGTAACCTATAAATGCTTTACAAGCGACTGCGCATGCTGAATCAGCTGGGAATCACCTGACAACTTCGCATACCGCTCCATCGTACGTATCACACTAGCATGTGCCTTGATATCCGCAACCGTCTTGACACCCGAGAGTGCGCGCTGCTCCTGCGCATATAGCGCCCGGTAGCAGTTCATAACCCACTGACGGTCGCCTAATCGCTCAAATAACTTGATGGCCTCTTGGTATCGCTTCGCCTTATAGAGCCACGCTGCTTCACGATGGTCGATCGCGCGTAACAATTCCGACTTCTTGAGCGAATACGACGCAAGGTCTCTTGCCTGGCGAAAATCATGCTGCTCCATATAGTGTAACGCTCCATTGTACGACGACACAGCGACCAGCTCCTGATCTTTACTCTGTCTCGCATACTCAAGTGCTTTTTTATAGTGCGTCGACTTCATAAAATAACTGACCGTGTTGCGGTAGGCAATCTCAAGATTCTTCTTGACGAGCTGACGGTGACTGCTCACAACATAGGCGAGACGTGCTGCCTGTAAAAAGATTTCTGGATTCACTGCACTCTTTGTAAAATTTGTATCGGTCGTATCAAGCAGATTAACACTAACAATCTCATGAACTGGCGCCGTAACCTGATCCGGCTTATCATACCTCGTGAACGTGCCATTCGTCGTCTCGATATCAACACCATGAAAATGCAGCGCCACGTGTCCTGGATAAAGTGTCAGCCTGAGATCAGACACATCGTACTTTGCTGCAAATAGTGCGATATAGAGCGTCACAATCTGATTACAGTCTCCTTCAAGAATTTCTTTTGTCGGATCACGAAGGAGTCGCCCAAACGAACTTGAGGATCGATAGACATATCGCCCACGACGCGGAGACAAGTACTGCATAATTGTCGCGATATATACCAACTGCTCCTGACGTGTTCGCAGCATTGCCGTATCAACACCCTTGCGTTTGATATGATCAAATATCGCGCCTACGTCTATTGTTTGCTTATTCGCAAACAATAAAAAATCCTGCTGAATTGCAGCAAGATTCTCATACAGCTTCTTACGCTCTCGTTTTGTTAGATAGGCATACCCTTTGTAGCGATGCTCGGTCCAGAGATTAATAACAGCAATATCCTGCTGGAGTAGTCGTACGAGTGATTTCTCAAGCACGTGTGGACCATGCCCCTCTCTCACTCGTGCAAAAAACCGCCCCACTCGACGCTCAGCTGGATTGGCGTAGCGACTAAAGAAATAGTAGATGGAGCGAAACAATCCCATAACGCTTATTGTACTACACTCCTAAAACTTGCCCGCGCATGCAAACATTCGGAGATTACCGCTTCCGACGTTTTTTGCTCGCACTGTCTATAACCCCTGCGAGACCAAGACCTGCAGCAACACCACCCGTCTTCGCAGCAAAGCTTGCTACATTCGCGACGTTATCTAGAGTTTCGCTCGATGATGCAAGATCTCGAGCCTCATTGAGCTGCTGCGTTACGTCAATCATACTGGTCTCACCCAGTAGTACTGATGCGCCATGTTCCTGCGCCACTATACTAGTCGTCGTCAAGTTATCAGCAAGATACCCTTCTCCACTCTCAGCTAATGTATCCTCGAGCATATCACCGATAAACGTATCTTGAACTTCTGGCATTTCATACACATCAGTTGCTACTTCACGTGCACTCGTTGCCTGCTCGACAGAAACCGCACGAGCAGTACCTGCGGTAATACCACCGACAAGCCCAAGCGCAATACCGCCGATAGCCATACCAACGTCAATTCGACTATACTCCCTACTCTTCGTAGTATCCTTAGAACCCTCAGATGCAGCGGTGCTATCTAGTATATTGAGATTTCGTGACATATCTTATTTTATTCCTTGTTTTCGTTTTACCTTTATCGGTGTTATGTTACAATAGTATCATACTATGTATAATAAGTCAAGTATCGCCTCCTGGCTAACCACCGCCACCCATCGGCTTCAAGCTGCTGGCATTACCTCAGCACGCCTCGATGCTGAGCTCATTCTTGCGCACACTCTTCGAAAAGGCCGCACCTGGATTCATGCCCATAGCGATGAGTTACTTGATGTGCGTCTCCGTGAAATCGCCGAGGCAAGACTCAGCTTACGCCAAGATCGCGTTCCTCTTGCATACATTATCGGGCACAAAGAGTTTTACGGGAGACGTTTCATCGTCAATACTGCAACGCTTATTCCGCGCCCCGAGTCTGAAGCAATGATAGAACTCCTTGGCACCCTGCCGCTCCGACCTCACATGCGAGTCGTTGATGTTGGCACAGGCAGCGGCTGCCTCGGCATTACAGCAAAACTTGAGTACCCAGATCTAGACGTAACACTCACCGATGTCGACAGACACGCACTCAACGTCGCTGAAAAAAACGCAAAACAACTCAACACTACCGTGTCGACATTACGAAGCAACCTTCTGCTACACTATCCTTTCACCGCCGACATTATACTTGCCAACCTTCCCTACGTTGATCCCGATTGGGAACGCTCACCCGAAACAGAACACGAACCAAGCCGTGCACTATTCGCCGCTCATAATGGCCTTGACCTCATCTATAAGCTTATCGAACAATGCAGCACGAAACTATCACCCGATGGCTACCTGCTTATTGAGTCTGATCGTCGACAGCAACACATAATCGATACCTTCGCCGCAAAACACCACTTCACCCATAGAACAACCCGTGGCCTCATCAGCGTATATCAAAAGATTAGTACGCAACAAGCGTCGCGCTAAGTGTCCGCTCCTTGCCATCGCGTAATACGACAATCTCGATTGTATCTCCAGGTCGGTACTGACCAATAAGACTCGACATATTGCCACGCTCGCCCACGACCTCATCTTCGATCTTTGTGATAATGTCACCAGATTTAATACCCGCCTTTGCTGCTGGACTACCAGAGGCAACAGCACTTGAACCACCGCCCTGAACGTAGGCACCATGTTTTACGGGAAGCTTTTCAGATACAGCGATTGCCGGCGTAATATCGACATACCGCACACCAAGATACGCTCGCTCAATACGACCGTGCTCCAAAACACCATTGAGAATACCTCGTGTTGCATTGATAGGAATCGCAAACCCAATACCACTCGCGTCACTGGCAACCGCGGTATTGATACCGATGACACGCCCCGAAAGATCAACAAGCGGCCCACCAGAGTTGCCAGGATTGATTGCTGCATCAGTCTGAATCAGGTCAGTTAGCTTCTCACTATTACTGCCATCAGCCGATGCAGCAACAAGTGGTCGGCCTGTCGCCGATACAATACCGCTCGTGACAGTATTCTGGAACTGTCCAAGCGCATTACCAATTGCGACCACCTGCTGTCCCACACGCAACCTTCCGCTGTCGCCTAACTCCACTGGAGTGAGGTCCGAAACATCACGAATCTTTAGAAATGCAATGTCATTGAGAGGATCACTACCGACAACACTCACGGAATTATATTCTGTCCCATCAGACAGTACAACAGACACATTACGCGCACCCTCAATCACATGATTATTTGTCATAATATAGCCATCTTTACTGACGATAACCCCCGTACCAGCCCCTTGCGACCCGAGTGTGAAGAGTGAGCTGCTACTCGATGTCACGATCGACACAACACTTGGAGAGACCCTGTCGGCAACTGATGCAATCAGTTCTTCTGCCGATGTCACAACTGCCCCGCCGTCAGACGCAATCATATGATCAAGCTTTGATGATTCCCCCTCGCTCGATGCAAGGTGACTCGCAACAAAACCGCCGCCAAACCCAAGGAGGCTGCTCACTATCAGCAGCGCAACTATAAGGCTCGCGATCAGACCGCGACGTGGCAGTCTCACTTGTGTTTCATATTGCTGTTGCTGCATATCGTATACCACCTCTTACCTTATTCGTTTGCTATAACGCGCCCGTCGGAATCACACTAAAGAACACCAGAAGAACACCAACGACACTACTACTAAAAATAATCGGAAGCAATACATCAACAGAACGTATGACCTCATGCTTCCGATATGACGCATAGACCTGATAGACGACAAACGCTACAGCCATGACGATAATAAGAGCTTGCGGCACACGAAGCCCCACGACAGGCAGCGTGTAGGCAATGACCCAATGAGATAAAATCCACCCGAGCTGCGCCATAATAAACGCCCAGACAAGCGACATAAACTGCAAGTGATCCTCTTCAAACTGCGTCAGGACATGCCGCGCTGTCACATACCCTGTCACCGCCATACCAATGACAATAAACTCAAGTGGCCATCCGTACGACGATACAAAGATCACTGTTGTGCCCACGCCTAAGGCAACTGCCGCTTGAGATATCATCGCAAGCTTCGATGAGCGCGGCTTCAAGACAATCAACCATGCGACATAGAAAATCGTCATGATGATCTGCAGGGCGAGACCATACGGCAGCGACGCAACACTATAAAGCATCACAACAGCACCCACGCTCACAATCACGTCAACGAGGTTTGCCTGTATATTGGCAATCCAGTACCGTGGACGTACCGCAAAAACTCGCCATTTACTCAAGAGTACAAGAATAAGGGCTGGCGCAGGAGACTCGACCGTCCTCACAATAATCAGCACCGCAAGCGCGAGTGCGATATTCAGCGCGATATAGGCCGACTCACTGAGAAACGACTTTTTTCGAATCGTCCGTAAAAACTCCATATATACCTATTTTATCATACACCTATGCTACTGTCGCACCTTGCCGACCACAACAACGAAGGAGACCGACGAATCAACCGAAATCGGTGGTGTTGCTGTCTTCACCGTAACACTATAGTGCTCTTCCAGTGCCTTGCCTGTTGCGTCATACCCCGTACCAATCTTATAGATAGCCACTGCACCATAGTCACCCTGCGGTGCATTATCTGTCCGACTCACGGTAAATCCCTTGCCCTTTAGGACATCAGCCTCTTTACTAGCAGCACCATCTACACCCGTACCATTCAAGACAACGATGTTCGCACTCTCTTTCACGATCGGGTTGTTCGTGCTCATCTTGGCAACTGCGGCGCGAATTGCGCTGTAGTCATACAGCCCTGCGACCGGCTGGACAACACTCGCCGTACCGACCTGGCCGGTCGTTACAAGAGGCGCCTTTTCATCATTTAGTATCAGTGATTTGATTGCACTATCATCCATTCCACTTGCTAGTGCCATGAGTGTCTGAATCTCTTTTTTGTCAATACTCGTCTTGAGATTACTGCCGAGAGCATCCATTAGTGACGTTACCTTACCAAGGTTAGTTAGCGTCCCGACACTAAGAGCCTTTTCTCGAAGTGCTTTGATGATCTTCTGCTGATTTTTCTCTCGATCAAAATTACCACCCGCAAGTCCATATCCTCCCTGTGCATTACGTGCTCGAGCAAGCGCTAATGCATGCTGACCATCAAGATGAACAGTCTGTCCATCATCGTACTTTACAAAATGACATTGATAATTACACACCCAGTCAAAGTTCCGATCCAAAATACCCATGCCCTTTGGATTCGACTCAATCGTCACCGTAACACCCCCGACGGCATCAACAATCTCCTCAACAGCGGCAAAATTTAGATGTATGTGATACTGAATATCAAGTCCGAGCACTTCGCCAACCTTCTTCCTCAAAGCAGCTGCCCCCTGACGCTCATCCTTGCCATCATCAGACCCGCACATATATACTTCATTGATCTTCCCTTGATAGCCAGACAAGCAAGCTTTTCCGTAATCCACCCATAGGTCTCGCGGGATACTGACCATATAGGCATCCTTATTTGTCTGATTGACGCTGAGCACCATAATCGAGTCAGTGAGATTTGCCCCCGGATGACCCTCTGCTTCCGTTCCAAAAATTAAAAAGTTACTACGACCATTTTCATCTTCTTTCAGGCGCTGCTTCTGCAAGAGGCCAAAAAAACTTCCGTCAAAAACATTATTGAGATTAATAAACGCCTTGATACCAAGGAACAGCAAGACCGCTACAACTGCAGCAACGATAAAAATAATGATACGTTTGATAATACGCTGCTTTTTCGTTAGCTGACGGCGGCCTTTCTTTGCGCGACGGTCGGCACGACGTGAGCGCGGCTTTTCAGCTATTACATCTTGATCAATCGCCTCAAGCGAGTGGCGAATACTCTCCGAACCGACTGTCGTCCGCTTGGCTCGCTTAGCGATGTCTTCTGCATCACTCTTGCCAGCGTGGAGCTGTTTCCTGCGCGCAGACAGGGTCTTCTGTGTTTGCTCTTGATGGTGCGAACCGAGCTCTGCTGATGCTCGTCGCGGGACAAATCCGTCCATTGAGGGTCGTTTGTTCTTCATACCTAGTGATTTATTATACGTCAAAACATCCACACTGAAAACTCTTGCTTTCATGTAGGCATCATGCTTAAAAAGCTGTATAGTGGGATGAGTGGAAGCTTCTTTCTTACAGCGTCACCCAGTACTCAAGGACGTCATCGGCGTTATCATTTTTATTATATTCGTTATTCTTGGTACGATTTTCATCAACAGCTTTGTATTTCGAAGTTTTAATGTTGTCGGCCCCAGCATGGAATCGACACTTTATACTGGGGATCGCCTGATCGTTAATAGACTTCCGGTCACCTGGTCTCAGATTCAGAACAAGAACTACACCCCGGAACGTGGTCAAATTATCGTATTTAAGAACCCACGATACGATAGCGGTGCAGGCGACGAATATATCGTCAAACGCGTTATCGCGTTCCCTGGGGAGCGCGTCGTACTTGAGCGAGGCGTGTACACAGTTTATAACTCAGAACACCCAAATGGATTTAACCCCGATGAAGCATTCGACGGTGAACCTGGTAGCTTCACGAGTGGTAGAGTCGATATGACTGTGCCAGATGGGGAGCTATTCGTTTCTGGTGATCACCGTGAAGAGAACTATTCATACGACTCTCGTAATGGCCTCGGAACAATTCCGCTCTACGATGTTGTCGGCCCTGTCGGAATGCGCATCTTTCCATTCAATGCCATACGACTATTCTAGTCACTATATGACGTCACCGCCCCAGGATAATTAACACGTCAGTATCTACTTATTGAATACTTTTTTTATTCGATCTAAGTCACCTTGATCCTTGAACCTAATCACAATCGTACCCGTTCCCTTTGCGTCAACACGGATATCGACAGGAGTGTCTAACCGCTCACCAAGCTGCATCGCATCTGCCATATATTGCTCATTCTTCACAACAACCCGCTCCGTCTTCTCCCCTTGCTTAAGCTGGCTCACGTACCGCTCAACAGAGCGAGCGCTCCACTCCTCAGCGATGATCCTTGGTAGAATGTCGCGAACAAAGTCAGCATCCAAGCCTATCAAAGGTCGCGCCTGACCTTCGCTCAGGCGACCATCCTGTAACGCCTGCTGCACTTCTTTCGGCAACTTCAAAAGGCGCAGTGTATTACTGACGGCACTCACTGACTTACTTCCGACTCGCGCACCAATACTCTCAAGTGTCATATTGAACTGATCTCGGAGCTTGGCATAGGCGACCGCCGTCTCAATAGGACTCAAGTCACGACGCTGGATATTCTCGATTAGCGAGAGCTCAAGGCGATGCTGATTACTCAGCGTCCGAACAATCGCTGGAATCTTCTCAATCCCTGCCTTGCTGGCCGCGCGAAACCGACGCTCGCCGGCAACAATCTGATACCCCTTCCCATGCACCGTTACGACAATCGGCTGCAGAACACCATGCTCCTTGATCGAGAGTGACAGCTCCTCGAGTGCACCCTCATCAAAGTGTCGCCTCGGTTGATCAGAATCGGCCACAATATCAGACAGCTTGAGATACCTCAGCTCAGACACCTGGCTATCTTGTGTTGCTGTTGGGTCAAATGATTCATCTAGTAAGTCAGTCGGAATCAGCGAATCGAATGTCCGACCTAATCCTTTTTTCGCCATCATTGCATCCTTTCTAATACTTCTACAGCAAGTGCTTTGTATGCGCGAGCGCCCTTTGAAAATCGGTCATAGACGCCGATCGGAACTCCATGACTTGGCGCTTCGGCAAGACGAATATTGCGCGGTATTGTCGTCTTGAAAACTTTACCTGGAAAATGTTTGTGAATTTCCGCCACCACCTGAGAGCTCAATGTCGTACGCCCGTCTACCATTGTTGGTAAAACCCCCAGCAGTTCAAGTGTTGGGTTTGTCGCCTTACGAATAAGCTTCATTGTTTCAAGTAGCTGCCCAAGTCCCTCGAGTGCATAAAATTCTGCCTGAACTGGTAGCAAGACATAATTCGCAGCAATCAGTCCGTTCACTGTCAAAAGACTCAAGCTCGGTGGGCTATCGATAACAATAATATCGTATTCGATACCACACTGCTCAATCGCCATGCGAAGACGCGCAAAACGCTGATCAGCCTGAGCGAGCTCCACCTCTGTGTTTGCAAGATGCGGCGTCGTCGGCACAAGCCAAAGATTCTTGTGGTCAGTACTAATAATCGCCTGGTCGAGCGCTGTGCGCTGCATAATCACATCGACGATTGTCTGTTGTAAGCCCTGCTTATCCACCCCTAGTCCACTCGTTGCATTGCCCTGTGGATCAAAGTCTATCAGCAATGTCCTCTTGCCCGCCTTTGCGAGATAATACGCAACATTCACGGCAGTTGTCGTCTTACCAACACCACCCTTTTGATTTGTTACTGAAATAACTGTTGTCACGTGTGTTTATACCCCTTTTGCTAATCCTAGTATAGCATGGGGAATTCAAAAACCGTCCCCTTCAGGACGGTTTCTTTTACTACTTGATTGATGTTATTTCAATCTTTGAGTACTTCTGTCGATGCCCGTTTTCTTTATGGACACGCTTCTTCGCCTTGTAGCGAATGACACGAATCTTGTCGCCCTTTACAAGCGACTCAATCACCTTTGCCTTCACGGCTACACCTTTTACTACTGGTGTACCAACGGTGGTCTTGTCGCCGTCAACAACGAGTAGTGCGTCAAGGCTGAGCTCTTTTGTGCCTTCCGGGAGGAGGTCCACCAGGAGGGTCTCTTTTTCGGCCACAAGATACTGCTTGCCACCGACCTTTACGACTGCTTTTGTCATATCAATCCTTTTACATTAATACCTAATCAATGATGTATTGTATCAGATATACCAGCCTAAGACAAGACCTCTTTTTCATGCAACCTTGCAAGAACACTATAGAGTGCACTCTCATAGTAACTCTGTCTCAGCGTGTGCCTCGCCGACATACCAGTTGTCGCACTTGTTACGCCTGGAGTATCTTCGACAAGAAAATTTCCCGCCCACGAACATAATGTTGATGCATGCTGGAGGATAAGAGATCCGAGGTTCGTTGCGTACCCATACAGACGAGCTACCTCAACAAACTCTAGCCGCTGTCTCAAATGAAGCCGAAAAAAATTATCTCGCACAAACACCTCTAGCTGTGGCACTACTGCTTCCGCACCAGGTAGCTTGTGTCGCAAAATACTTAGCGCCACATCAACATCATCTAAGTTCACAACAGCAAAACTCTTGTCATGCTTTGGCGACACTCCTAAAATACCCAGTTCGTAGCCGAGGCTTGCAACGTCCATGCGATCCTGTAGCGAAAAATTTTCATACCCACCCTTTTCCGCATCAAGACATGTAGCCACGACTCGCTGCCAGGCACTCCCTTCTTGTAGACTCTTAAACACACTAGGATAGTATCGTCGAATAGATACAAGCAGCCGAAGAATACGCCCCAGTGAACTACCATCCTCACGCTCCATCATCCGATCAATCAATCGAATAACCCGTGCCCCACGCGTACCTAAGAGCCGCCTTTGCTGTGTCGTTATGATCGTCTTAATAGCTGGTGAATAGTCGTGTAGTATATCTATGAGGATAAATTCATCAATCAGCGGCAATCGATACGATCGTCGCGTCAGATATCGGTGAATCGCCACCGCCAGCCCATGCTCGTCTTTCGTGAATCGTTCGTCAAACCACTCGAACACCCGTGCTGGTATATCCTCGCCTGTCGTCCGATCAAATCTATTTTGCCAACCAGGTGAAACATTCACTTCAAGGATATACAGCTTTCCCGTCCTCCTGTCTCGCACAATATCAACACCGTTGAGCTCCATGTGAAATAAGGAGGACACCCTTGTTGCGATATCATACAGCTCATCACGAACCATCTCATCAACCTCAGCATGCACAAGCGCACCAGGCTCAACATGATTAATCTTCTTGCCAGGCGCAGCAACTTTCTTCATCGCTCCCGTTGCAACACCACCTACAACAAAAACACGCCACTCCCCCCTGTTCTCTATGTACGGCTCTGCTATATATCCACCCCAATCCTGATGTGTCCGCGCCTGAGCTTCATCCTTCAGATGCACCACACCCCTTGAGCTGGCACCATGTACCGGCTTGATTATCACAGGGTACTCTAAAAGCCCTGCGTTTATCAGCTCCTCCAGTTTCTCGTAACTACCTGTATAATATGTCGGTACTGCATAGGCAGAGAGTGGCGAATGCAAAAGCACTTGCTGTTGAAAGTACTTATTACCAATCTCGGGCATCACGTAGAGTGCCGAATTGATACTAATACGTCCGTCCATTAATCCATACCCAGCACCATTCCCAGAGGGACCGAGCGAAGAGAGGCGCCATAGCACACAGTTTCCCAGCATCTCATTAGCCCTACCTGAGGCTATGTCGTCTAGCGTCACGGGCTCCACCGATGCACCTATACCGAGCGCATCGGCCTTCTCTTTAAATTGCGCTACCGTCACCTCATCACGCCGTGACGAGACAATCGTAACATGCATAGTATTACTTCTACTCATATTGCTTACGCTTAGTATACCGAGCTGCCATAGGCCTGTCAAAAGAACAATGGGTCGCTTACTTGAGCGACCCATTGTTTGTCTGTTCTCTTTATTTACTTATGAAACTTCTTTGAGTGGGTATCTTTTGCAGGCTCACTCTTTGCTTCCAGTAATTGCTCAGGCGGCTCTGCTGTGAAGTCTTCCGTGAAGCCAGCAAGCGCCTTCTTGTACTCGTTACGGCTACGAATCCAGTATGCAACACCAAGCGATACAAGTGCGACACCGAGAATACCAGCAATAATCTGCGCAGGTCCGGTTGTTGGCAGTGCAGCTGGTACACAGTTACCGTTCTTATCTACTGTTTCACCATCCTTTGGAACACACGGCTCAGGATTACAGCGCTTGTCACCCTCTGGGATGCCCGGCTTACACTCCTTTGGCTTACAGGCGACATCAACAATCACTTTTGCCGTATCATCTTTTGTTCCATTCCCCGTGATGGCCGAGACCTTATTCGTCAGTGTATTCTCGCCACACGCAAAACCCTCTGCTGCACTACTCACCTGCGCAGAAAACGTTACCGTTGCCGTTGCGCCAGGGCCATAGTTACCGATATTAATACCGTCTTTTGTGACATTATCACCGACAGTACGCCCGTTTGGATTTGTTGCATTAACAAGCGTTGTACTGCCCGCTACGTAGGTCATGCCCTTCGGTAACACGTCTTTGATTGTAACGTTATTCTGGTCGGTCGTTCCTGTGTTCTTGTAGGTAATTTTGAAATCTACCTTACCAGATAGTTTACTATTCACCTGCTTCTTCCAGTCGGTAGATCCAGATGGAGCCACTTCTTTCTTCACGTCAAACGCTGGCTGATCAACCTTAATGCGGTACACGACATAACCCGCATAGTCTGCACAACCAGGAAGAATACCGTTCAGCTCATTATAGCCAAGAAACGTCCCTTCCTTGCTGAAGAGAGATGTCGAGAGCTTGGCACCATTCACAGCACCAGAGCTCGTCACAACCGCAGAAGCAGGTACATAACGGATTGCAACAGTGCTATCAGATGTTATATATGCCTCATCCCAGACACGTGCTGGATTTGCATTGCTAGCAGAAATGGTTGTTGTTACTCGACCACGCTCACCCGGCTTTACGACCGTTGGTACGTCTGCACTCATACGAGTATTTCGCGCGATACCAGTGCCTTCACCAGTATTTAGGCTTGATTTAGCATTATTATGAAAGTATGAATACACCTCATACTCTTTGCCTGGTTGGAGCTTTATTTCATTGACATATTGACCAACGCCAGCTTCACGAATGAGTACCGAATTGCGCTCATCCCCATGCTTTGGATTGTTGGTAATTGCGTTGAACACCACATAATCCGCAGGATTCTGGCTCGTAAACGTTGGACGATTTGCTGGACCACCAGCGAACGCTGTCGTCGCAACAAGGAGCAAGAAGCTGACGAATGACACCAAGACAGCGGTAAGCGCAACGCCGAGCCCTTTCATGTTCCATAGTTTTGCTGTTTGTGTTTTTTTCATACTATTCTCCTCTTTCCACTGACTATCTTACGACTATTCCTGGTTTTCCTCTACGGCCGGCACCGCCTCTTCAATCACTGAAGTCTCAACAGGCGCCGCCACTGGCTCTGGAGCTACCGGTATTGAGACCGGAGCAGCTGGTGCTGGTGCTGGTGCTGGTGCTGGTGCTGGTGCTGGGCTATTTTGAATCGGTCGTCCCGACGAGTCCATACCGCTCTGCGCCTCCTGAACTGCCGCATCTTCAGCGCCAGGTTGAGCCATCGCCGCCTCCTGCTCTGCAGCAGCATTATTAGCTGCCTCTTGATCTTGAATGGCCTGCTCTTGCTCAGCTTGCTGCCGCTGATCCTCTTCTGTACGGTTTACCCCGTCGTTGTTATCGCCTGGATTTGCACCGTCCTCGACAACCTCCACCTGTTCATCAGTATTCTCCCGAGAGTCAGGATCGGGCGTGTCTGTCTCACTTCCTGGGAGCTCTGGATCACCTTCCTCGCCAATACTTGGACTATCAGTACCATTGCCCGACTCATCGGGATGCTCAGTGTCGTCCTTCTCTGGGTCATATGTATTGTCTTCTGGATTAATACCGTCTGCCGGGTCAGGATGCCTATCCCATTCCTTCTCCTCGCCAGTCTCTTCACCGGTGCCCTCTTCACCAGTACCTTCCTCTCCAGTACCCTCTGAGCCGGTGCCTTCAGTGCCAGTCTCTTCACCGGTGCCCTCTTCACCAGTACCCTCAGTACCAGTCTCTTCTCCAGTACCCTCTGAGCCGGTGCCTTCAGTGCCAGTCTCTTCACCAGTACCTTCTTCGCCAGTACCCTCAGTACCAGTACCCTCGTTACCCGTACCTTCAATGCCAGTACCCTCAGTACCAGTACCCTCGTCGCCAGTACCCTCATCGCCGGTATCAACACACGGGACGTCCTCTGGTGGTGCAAGCTCAATCTTATTCTGACATCGATCCAAATAGATTGTCTCCTCACCGGTCTCGCTATTCGTGAGAATCGTTGCTGATTCACCATCGAGCCACATCGGTACCGCTACAATCTGCGTATCAATCACCTTACCGTCTGCATCAAGCTCTGGATTCGCAAGACCGTAAGAATATACCATACCTGTTATCTCAGCACCGCGCGCCTCAATATTATTACTCTCAATCGCGTCCATATACTGTGCACGAAGTTCGTCATCATGAAGTCGATCAGCAAGCTCATTTGTGTTCTCGCCATAGCCTTCAAGGCCAAGCTCTCTTACCTGGTCAGTCGTCAGATGTCCAAGCATTGTCGCTGCCTGCTCTGGTACTAGTCGTCCGTCACTGATCTGATCAGCTGCGCGATCTGCTGGAGATACGCCAGCCTCAAACGAAACGTCAAATGAAGTCGGATGTGTCTTGTGACTAAAGTCAATCTTGCCCTCGCTGTCATACTGAACATAGCCAGCTGCTTCATAATCAGGGCTCTGTACGCCCGTTTCTCGTTCTGGGTCATACGTCACAGTTTCAGCAGTTGAAGGGTCATCTTCTTCTATCGTGGCTGGCGGCGTATCACCTCCAGACATCTCTCCATCACCATCGCTTGCACCCGCATCGTCTGGACTAAAGAGTTCACCGATACCAACTACTGTGGAATTCACACCCTCAGAGATAGCACTGCGCATCGTATCCATCGCATCCCCGACTACTGGAATCTCCTCGGCAACATGTACGACACCAGCGCCCTCAAGTGCACTGAGTGCCCTAATCGCGATGCCACCCATTCGTCGATTTCGATCAACCGCATACTGCTCCTGTGACGCTTCAAGTTCCGTATTGACTACCTCGACAAGCGTTGAAGGTTGGATCTCTGATGACAAAAGATTAAACTGTCGATTCTTCTTGAAAGACTTACCTTCCTTATATGCAGTAACTGTTCCAAGAGTGGCACCAACTGCTGCACCTGCAAAGAATCCAACTGGATTCGCTCCGGCAAGTGCACGTGCTGCGCCACCGAGACCAAAGGACAGTGAAGCACCCCGAGATAGCTTCCCGAGCTTCTTGAGGTCACTCTGGAATACAGAAGAATCTTTCGCACCAAACTTCAATGACTGCTGCTTCGTAACTTCCGTCTGCAAAGCAACCTGCTGTGCGTTAAAGAAATCTTTTTGCATCGCGCTGCGCTGCTCGTCTGTCATATCCTCGTTCTGGATTTGCTCGGCAAGCCTATTCCACTCACCCGTAATTGCTGCCATGTACTCATCGCTCGAAATCTCGCCCTTGCTTTTGTTCGCAAGCTCGACAAACTGCTGTGCAAATCCAGCGCGCGCACCGTCAATCTCCTCACTTGAAACGGCTCGGACTCGCTCGTTACTCAGTGCTGCCTGGAATCGCTCAGGAATATCAATCTTTGCATTTTCAGCATCGATACCGTAGGTCTGCGAGAAAGCATCATACACACCATCACCAAAACGTTCATCTGTCTGTGCACGATCTTTTTCAATAATACGCTGCGCGACAGCAGCCTCGAGCCGCGCCGTACCGATCATCGCCTGCAGGTCTTCGTTAGACTCTGGTAGTTGTGGTGTATTCTTGCCACGCTCCAAGAGATCCTTTACGAAATTATGACGACGGTCCTCATCTCTAACGAGCAGTCTCTGGGCACCCTGCACAGCAACCGCCGGCAAGAAGCCAACAACCTTGCCAAACTTTGTTGCACCAAGACCAAGTGTTGCATGAAGAAACCGGCTACGGAAGCCGCTCTTCATCTGGCGACGAAACTTCTTCACATCTTTCGGATTATCAAGGTCAAGACCTTCAGCCTGCACTGCATAATATGCAGCAGCCGTTGCACCCCCTGGTGTCTCAAAACTACTTTCACCAGATTCAATCTCAAGCTGACGACGCAATTGCTGCTCAAGCTCATCTGGCGTGAGGCCCTGCTCTTTTGCAGCCTCTGCAAGCTTTGCGACATCACCCAGGAGCTCTTCATTAGATAAAGCCTCCACAGTGGCTGTATCGGTATCACCAGACACCTCCTCGCCACCTGCATCCAGTTCGACAGGAACCGCTACCGTATCGACTGGCTTCAACTCACCTGTCTGCTCATCTTTCACAAGTGGCTTCGTGAAATCAAGCGCCTCTTCACCCTTTAGCTTTGCGATACGTGCATTATTCTCGACCAGCTCAGCCTCGAGCTCTTCGATGCGCGCCAATGTATCAGGATGGTCTGCACCCTTACCTTGAGCAGGACTCACGCCGATACCGCGTATTGTATCAAGGCGTTCTTGTATTTTCTTATTTCTATCTGTCAATGCTTCAATCTCTGCCGCATCATGCTCAGCCATGTTGCGCAATGTCTGTTCGGTATCATCAGTCTGCACTTCTTCAGGTTCGACACCTAGTAGCTCAGCGACTTCCGCCTGACGATCTGCGATCTCTTGACGAATCTCCGCCTTGCGCTCCTCAGTAGTACCTTCAGCTTCCAGCTCTTCATTTAGCGCCCTAACGGCCTCAGAGTTTTCACGAATTACATCTTGATTTTCACGTACTCCGGATAGCACCTCCGACGTCAAAGGATCCTCCTGGCGAATAATCTTATTGCCATCTCCCCTGACGCTGCGTATAGCAGGAAGAACATTCAGAAGGTCTGCAATATCCTTATTCTGTTCGCGCCATTCGTTAGAGAGTCGATGCGGCACCTTGACGACAGGATTATCCGTCGCAGACTTTTCCGCACTGTTATCGACGGCAGGCTCTGCATCAGTCGATGTTGGCTCCGCAGAAGACTCACTGCTCTTATTTAGCTGATTAAGTCGATCGGTTAATTCAAACAGTTGCTGCTCACGCGCTGGGTTTGGATTGTTCTTCTGCTCCTCTGCGAGCGCTGCAATCTGCCCTTCTAAATATGCCTTATTACGCTCTATTTGCGCCTTCTCTTCATCATTCAATACGTCTGCAGTCCGCTCAGAGATTACCTCATTACCTTGCCCGTCGTACCTCTTTATCTTATCAGCAGACTCACCCTGCCCCAGTGTTGCGCGACGAATAACGCGCGCTACATTACTGACGGTTGTCTTCACTTCTTCAACCTGCTCATTCGCACGGTCTGCCTCTGCACGCGCCTCGGCCGCCACCTGAGCAGCCTCATTTGCAACTCGTTCAGCCTCTTTTGCTGTCGTTTCAGCATTAGCTGCTTTTTGTTCAGCCGCCTCAATCACCTCAACAAGTGCTTTGTCTCGTTGAGCTTCTGGTGAACGAACTTTCTCCGATGACGATGCAATCGCAGTCTCATCGTGCAACTCCCGAGAACCCGCAGTCTCTTCTTGTGCGACAACGATATTATTAAGAAAGTTGTTTGTCAAAAGGTCACGATGGTATCTTCGCTGCTCGTCAGTAAGATCACGGTTCAACTTACCTTCAATAATCTGCTCAGCCACACTCTGGATCTCATTCGATGTCGACTTATCTCCACGCGCCTCAGCCTCACCTGCGCGCTGGGATAGCTCATCAAGTGACATCTCTTCATATAGTCGATCCCCCTGCACCTCACGAGTGATACGACCATCTTCCTCCGCCTGCTCTAGTGCCCGTGCGGCAGCTTCAGGATCTTCATTTATCTTATTGTCAACAAACTCCTTATAGCGAGCTTCTTCAGTCTGCGCCCAAGAATCCTGTGAATGTGATGGACCGTGTTCCTTCATCGTTTTTCCTTACTTTTTATTTTACCTACAACTGTATGCACCTATGATACCATAAGTACTTTATATGCAACAAGTGCTTCGTTGTGCTATTTACTACTACCTATAACAACGTTGTTGGCGTAGAGCCACCCCTCAACAGAACCACCATCGAGATATTGCCCTTCGGCAGCTACGACCGTCAATAGTCCACCGCCGATTACGTACTCATTGATTGGGTCTGTAATATAATACTCTTCCGTCCGCTTCGTCTGAGCATACCGCACAACATGCGCGAGCGCTTCGGCATTGAGGACATACTTACTAACGTTAATAAGATTACTCGGCGCTTCTTCAGGGGCTGGCTTCTCAACAATCTGAACAAAATTATTATTCTCATCTTTCTCAATAACACCGTACCGCGACACATCCTCACGAGGCACCTCGACACCTAGCATCGCCGACCCGTCACCTGCAGCCTTGATCAATCGAGCCGTTTCACTGCTACCGTCAGGACGATAGATAAAATCATCCCCCATCAATACAACAACCGACTCTCCCGCAGGCAGCTGCTCAGCCGCAAGTGCGACAGGGATTGCAGTGCCATACTTTCCATAGCTTGATTGCACAATAAAGTGTAGCTTCACACCCTCGAGCGGCGCAACCATCGGTAGCTTCTCTTCTTTGCCGTTACGACGCAGGTAGTTATTGAGGTTGATATTGCTCCGATAGTAGTTCTCGAGCTGATCGCTGTCCTCGCCAACAATGAAGAATATTTCTGTCACACCTGCAGCGAGACAGTCCTGCACGACATAGTCGACAATCGGTCGATTACCAATTGGTAGCATGCATTTTTCAATTGATTTTGTGATTGGCAGTCGTCGTGTGCCCCACCCTGCGACTGGAATAATTGCTTTGGTAATACTCATACGCTCAGTATACACCACCAGCTGGACTATAGCTGGCCACCGCCGTACAGAAGTACGATGAAAGCTGCAACAGAAAGAAGGCCAGAGGCTTTTACGACTCCGTGGTTCTTGTACCACGATTGGCGTCGATTCTTTGGCAGCTTAGAGCGATATACATGTGCCGTCAATGCCACTGTAGCTGCAACAAACAGTAATGCTAAGCTTGTCAAAGCTGCTGGAGTCAACGACTGCAGAGCAATCCCAATACGTGTCGCAGGAGTCAATGCCGTACTCGTATCAGCCTCCCGCACATCTCGCCCCATCGATGCACCAGCGACTTGCGCACGAGAAGCAGACTCACCATAAAATGCTACAATCACTATTGTCGGCTTACCATCTAGCTCACCCTCTACTGCCGCAAACCCGACATCACTATAGTCCGCACTAAGCATATTATTTCGATGCGATGGAGAGTTGAGCCACGCCGTCACTGCCGCCTGAGCAGTCGAAAAGTTCTTTGCCAAATTCTCACCCGCTTTACTATAGCTATATCCTGCCTCATCGATCCACACCCACGGCTCCGTACCGTCAGGTGCATCGTGACTCCAGTAGCCTCGTGCCACCATGTCGCGCGCCTTGTTTGCAGCCGCCTCGCTCAGACGTGCATCAATACGAAGTGGCGGCAGCTTCTCGGCTGCCCGCGCGTCATTCGTACTCACCAGCAGCGCTGCTGGCGTCACAGTTGTTACTCGTCCTAGCACCAAGCCTGTTTGCATGTAGTTATAGCCAAACTGCAAGCCAATGGCAATACCAATGACGACAATTATCCCATAACGACGAACTAGATGCGGTCGATAATGATTGTCGCGCTCTGGCACAAACCACGACCGCATACCTTTGCGAATACGCTTCGCCTGTCGCTTTCGATAGTGTGTTTGTTTTTTGGCCATTTGCCCTATAGTATAGCACCCCCTAGTCATAAACAAAAACGAGCCCTCACCAGAAGGGCTCGTTATATTTCGACTACTCTATACTAGGCAGTCGCTTCATCCTCTTTGCGTCGGCGTGCCGCTGCAATAATCCACCAAATACCAGCTAGCATCGCAAGAATCAGTAGCCACCAGTACCACATGAGGCCAAAGATCTTCCAGCCTTCTGATACTACCGCCCCTGTAGAAGCTTCACCCTCTTCACCTGTCTGCGCACCAAGCACGTCACTTGCGTCGTCATCAGACGCTTCGGTCTGCGCACCAGCTGCTTCTTCGCCAGGAAGGGTGAAGAAGCTGACGAATGGACTGGCAGCCGCAGCAGGGCTACTATTACCCCCCGCCGGCAGAGGACTCATTAGCTCTACTGGTTCATTTACCTGCGGGGTCTCTACTAGCGCAACAACGACCATAAATCTGCTCGTCACCTCTTCCGATCGATTCCCAAGGGTGTCCTCCGCAAAAGCGTGCGCGGTTCGCTGTCCTGGTGTAATGTTCTCAAAACGAACGCTCCACTCACCACTTTCGTCAACTAAAGTCTCTTTCGTAACACCACCCACCGTAACAAATACGGTCACGCCTGGTTCAGCAATACCAGAAACTACGCGAGTAGTACCCGAGCCGACAACAGAATTAATTGTTGGGGTGGTCGTTTCATTATCTACCTTAATAATATATTGATGAGTAGCATGCTCACCTGCTGCATTCTTTACCTGGACCTGCACGATGTAAGTCTTGCCGTGATTGCCGCTCACAATACCTGTTAGGTCGAACTCATACCGACCTTCTTCTCCAGACTCGTCTTTAAGTGCAAGAATGTCCTTACCACTCCACTCAGCACCTTGCTTTGCACGGACCTCAACATGCACAATATCTGTGCCGCCGTTTTTGCTAACATTAAAGCTAATTTTAGTGTTGCCATTCTCGCTCATAACAGTTACCCCATCAGCGCCGACGCCTTGAACGTCAGTCACTTTAGGTCCCAGTTGGTGTAGCTCAAAATATACTGGCTCTGATTTATTATTAGCCCCATCGGTATGGACAAGATAGAACCGCCCCTGAAGACTACGATCTTTATCTAGATTAAAAACCGCCCCTTCGTGTGTTTGGATAGCCTCAGTTTCACCAGCACGGAAAAGCTCCGTCTTGCCTAGATTATCATCCTTAACCTCGACCTTAACATTCTCCGACCACTTAAATGAAGGGGATCCATTCACAGTGCCCTTTGGTGCACTGACAATAAATACTTCAGGCGGGGTCTGATCGATTGTAAATCGAATAGTATTGCCATCTCGAGAATTACCAGCCAAGTCTGTAGCAGTCGTATAGAGACTGTAGCTACCTTCTGGCAAATCTAGCTTACTCGGTAGTGCAAAAGTAGTCGTAAAACTTTCTCTCTGCCCAGCCGGTACAGCTCCGCCTGCACTAAAGATTGGTGATGCACCAGGAACACGAGTGCCATCGCGCCAGAGAGTGACGTCAAAGCGCCTTAGCCCACTTTCATCAGCTGAACTGAAGGTAACTTCTTTGCCGTTAACGGTCTGGAGGACTTTGCCATTAATTGACGATTCTGCTACGGCTACCGGAGCAATACTGTCGACCACAAAGTCATCAGTCCAACCGACGTTATCGGTATTACCAACAGTGTCAGTTACACTAACGTGAACTGCATACCTGCCGTCAGGCAGACCACTATAAACCTTTGACCATGACTGACTGGTGCCGCTAAGGTGAATCGTAGTACCGCCGACTCGACCGCCAGTTTGCCGGTCGACTAGCTGGACGTAAACTCGACTGAGGCTACGATTATCGGTCGCCTGCCCGCTAACTCGGAAGGTTCCACCGACAACTCCTTCACTGAGACCTTCTACTACCAAGCTAGTAGAAGGGGTGTCGTTGTCGATAAAGATTTTACGCTCCATCCGCTCAGTGACGCCGCCTGTAAAGTCTGTACCCGTATAAAAGATGCTGTAATCGCCACTTGGTAAACTAGCGTCTACTGGGAGGTTATAAGTATAGTTACCACTTTCATCAGCATAAGTCGCAGCTGGGTTGAAAACCGAACCGTACCCATAGATAATACCGACACCCTTACTCACGCCAGCGCCAACTAATTGAAAATTAGCATAGTTAGCCTTAATATCGTCCTTAAATACACCCTTAATCTCGATTTTATCGCCCCGTGACGAAACCGAAGCGCCTTCTCGTGGGAAATTAATCTTGAGATCTGGGTTCTGATTGAGAGCCCCATTGCTGTTAATAGCCCCCGCCACCTGCTCGCTCACCAACCCGTACATCGGCTGCGCCACAAGCGCCAGCAAGAGCATCGGCAACGCAATTAATTTTGATATCCGCCCACTCGCTTTGGTACGTACCTGCAACGCCATATAACTCTCACCTTACTGCCTCACTCCACATGCGGCACTAATTTAATTATCAGAGCTATAATAGCACGACTGAAGCAAGAAATCTAACTACTGTTGCAGTGCGTCCATATCGTCGTGGCTCAATCCATAATAGTGCGCCATCTCATGCCACAAGGTGCGCTTAATCTGCTCAAACAGCTCAGACTCATCACCTACAGCTGACATAATTTCATGCTTGAATAGCGTGATTTTATCTGGCAACATACCACTCCAGCCGCTACCCCGTTGCGTGAGTGGCACGCCCTCATACAAGCCGAGAAGTAGACCGTTTCCAAGGTGCATCTTTTGCCGCTGCTCATCCGTCGGCTCATCCGCCATAACAATAGCAACATTCTTTAGGCCTTTGATATACTCCTGTGGCAACTCATCCATAGCGCGTGTAATAAGAGCGTCGAACTCTGCATCAGTAAGCTGTAGCGGCTCCACCACTACCCCTCTTCTCTACTCTGAAGAATACTGCTCCATGAACGATCAAGCGCATCGCCATCAATCGTATCATCAAGAGTAATTTCAACATGATTAAAAACATCTAGCTCGCTTGTCGCGTCTTCTGGCTCGACTTCTTGAAGTTGGAGGAATTGAAATAATGACATACTATATCTTTTTGTTTTACTATTTTTCTATGATTACATAATAGCATAAGTATAATAAAAAGTCAAGGAGCCCCTGAGGGCTCCTTTTTTATCGTGCGCAGTCTAGCCTGCTTTTTCGAGTGACACCACGAGTTCAGCACCGTCAACTGAAACTTTCTGAATGTGAGCATAGGTATCGTTCGCGAGTGCGGTCGCCAGTGTCTCATCTGCAATCGTCCCAGCATGTGTCGCTATCGCCTGCTGTATATCCGGTGATGCTGTCACGAGACTCAAGCGTATACGATCATCGACGTTCAACCCGGCGTTTTTGCGGGCTGCCTGTACGTGGCGGATCACTTCGCGCATGACACCCTCTGCCTTCAGCTCTGGTGTCAGCGTTAGATCAAGCCCCAGCTCATCGCCCACGAGTACCTGCTTGACGTTAAGTTCCTCAGTCAAAATATCCACAAAATCAACATGATTACCAAGGCTTGGTATCGTCACACTCGCCAAAGGTTGACGCACCTTCATGCGCTCCTTTGCTCGGATACTAAGACCCTCGTTGACATAGCTCCGCACCATCTCCATATCATCGACTACCGCACTATTCACTGTACCAGCCTGCGGCCAATCCAGCAGGTGCACTGAGCCGTCACCTGTCAGTTTTTGGTACAATTCTTCTGATAGAAACGGTGTAAATGGCGCGATGACCTGCGCCAAGTGCGTCAGCACATAATGAAGCGTACGATAGGCGTTATGCTTGTCAATGTCATCGCCTGATTTCCAGAATCGACGGCGACTACGGCGCACATACCAATTACTCGCATCCTCGATAAACGGCAAAATGGGCTTCATTGCGCTTGGCACATCATACATATCCATATGCATCTCAATATCGAGATTCAGTTGATGTACACGACTGACGATCCATTGGTCAAGCGGATTCACAAGCTCGCTCGAAGGGTCAGACAAATCACCACCCCACTCCCAGCCATCTACCTCAGCATACATCGTGAAAAAGTCATACATATTCCAAATCATTGACAATTTTCGTGCCACATCACCAACGTCTTTATCTTGTAAATTAAAATCTTCACCATTCATCACCGGACTCGACAGAAGTAAGAAGCGCAAGCTATCGGCGCTAAACTTATCCATCAGCTCATTCGGGTCAGTGAAGTTACCGAGACTCTTGCTCATCTTGCGGCCATCATTGCCCGCGAGCGTACCAGTTGTGATAACGTTTTTAAACGCCTCTTCACCAAACAGTGCCGTATTGACCGTATGTACATAGTAAAACCACGCACGAATCTGGCCGATATATTCGACGATAAAGTCACCCGGAAAGTTCGCCTCAAACTTTTCTTTATTCTCGAACGGATAATGGAACTGCGCAAACGGCATACTGCCGCTCTCGAACCAACCATCAAGCACCTTGTCGACACGCGTAAAGGTCTCGCCGTCGATCTCAAACGTAATATCGTCGACCCATGGGCGGTGGTAATCATCAAGCTCTCTGCCACTCAGCTCCTTCAGCTCGGCGTAGCTACCGATCACCCGCACTGTTCCGCGGTCGCCCTTCCACACTGGCATTGCTGTCGCCCAAAAGCGATCACGGCTCAGGTTCCAGTCAGGTGCCTGCTCGATGTTCTTGGCGAAGCGACCATGCTTCAGGTGAGTCGGGAACCAATTGATGTTTTCATTCTGCTCGAGCATCAATGGCTTACTACCCTGTACGTCAAAGAACCAGCTCGGGATAGCACGGTACATAATGCGCTGCTTACTGCGTGGGTTAAACGGGTATTCGTGGCGGATGTATTCAATCTTCCAGCCAATGCCTTTTTCCATCAAATCTTTGGCGATTGCTTTGTTGTTGTCCCACACCTCAAGGCCTTTGTAGTTGGTGTCGGTATAATAGCCGTTGTCGTCGATCACATGAAACGCTGCAATACCGAGCGACTTAGCCAACTCAAAGTCGTCCTCGCCGTACGCTGGGGCGATGTGTACAATGCCCGTACCAGACTCGTGGCTCACAAAATCCGCCGCGTAGATTGTATGTATACCCTTGGTCGTTGGCCATGTTGAACCAGTGTCGAGTGGCTCATACGCCTTACCCGCTAGTTCACTACCTGAAAATTTGCGGACAACCTCATACGCAAGCGGATTATTCTTTTTGTCCTTCATCACGCGCCCTAGTGCGTCCTCGGCGACAATTAAGTTCTCACCATCAACCAACACTTCAACATAGACCAGTTCAGGACTCACTGCCAGCATCAGGTTAGCTGGTAGTGTCCAGGGCGTGGTCGTCCAAGCCAACACATACGCATCTTGGTCTACCAGCTTAAATTTCGCATATAAACTCGGATCCGTCACCGTCTGGTACGCATCATTATCCATCGTCACCTCGGCCTTACTGACAGGCGTAGCGAACTTGGTGTCATACATCAGCACCTTTTCGCCCTCGTATATCTTACCCTTGTCGTACAGCTCCTTAAATGCCCACCAGACGCTCTCCATAAAGTCCTTGTCCATTGTGCGGTACGCACCCGCAAAGTCGACCCAACGCCCCACGCGGTCGATGACGCCTTCCCAGCTAGCGCTGTTGGCCACCATACTCTCACGCGCTTTGGTGACATATTGCTCTAGGCTAATCGTCGGTAGCTCGTTGCCGTCACGATCGAGCGGCGCCGGCTCATCGTCACTCGTCACAATCTGGCGACGGTCAACAATACCAAGCTGCTTCTCAACAAAGTTCTCAGCCGGCAACCCATGACAATCCCACCCCCACACACGCTCTACGCGCTTACCTTTCATCGTCCAGTAACGCGGCACGGCATCCTTCACAATACTGCTTAGCAGTGTACCGTGGTGCGGCACACCCGTAATAAACGGCGGGCCATCATAGAATACATACGAATTATCCTTCGGTCGGTTCTCGACTGATTTTTCGAACGTTTTATCTTGCCGCCATCGTTCTACCCAATCTTTTTCATACTCCAGCGCTCGCCGACGCGTACCATGTTTGAATTTCATTACTGCTCCTCTCTTACTATTTCGTGCTCTGTCTTTACTTCATACTGATCTGGACTAAACGACGGCCGACATATCATCGAAATTGCCATCTTACCATCCCATGCAAACCATTGACCAGGCTCAATAACAACTACACGATTGTCTCGACTCGATGAATCGAGAGGAAAATTTTCCTGACCACGCAATATAATGTTCCCGACACCATGAGCAATGATAACCTGCTCCTGAGATTTACGGTTCCTCGCCCAAGCGCCCTCCTCAGGATATCGTCCGGTGATTTCGATGACGTCATGCGATATATCCGCACCACCCGACACACCAACACCTCTGCATGTCTCACTATTTTCGAAAAGATATAGTTCTGGCCGAATCATTGCCCCCCCCTTCCGAATCATCTTCTCGACAGGAATATTATCCTTGTGCAGGTATTCTGTCCCTGCGATGCGTTCAAATCCATGCCGCTCATAGAAGCGAATGGCTCGTTCGTTATAAACAGCAACCTCGAGACTCATCTGCACACCATCAGCCCAATCCTGCACGAGCATCATCATTCGATGACCGAGTCCACCACCAAAGAGGTCGGGATGAATATAGATCGCCTCAAGCTCCTTTGTGTCATCAGCTTTTGTCGCTGCATGAATAAATCCGACAATCTCCCCACCGCGCTCCGCTACTCGATAAAATCCCTTCGGATCGTTAATCGCCGCCTCGACATACCCTCGCGATCGCTCCAACTGATCGGGTGTCAGCCAGTTATCTGTATACTCCTTCACCCATGCATAAGAAATACCATACACATCATTTGGATACGTATCAAGCCATGAAGCTGCTTGCATACGACGAATCGCCTCGGTGTCATCAACCGTTGCTCGTCGTACCTTGACCTGCGTTCCCAGCTTCTGCTTCATACTTTCTCCAAATAAAAATCTCTTCTTCGCTACTGGAATCCGATGGATCGGACGGTACCATCCAGTTTCGAAAAAGAGAATATCTTTTCGCACTTCATTGCTCGATCTAACGGGCCGATGTCCGTTGGGGTCTAGTTTCCGGCTGGATTTCTTCCCAAAACTCGTGGGTGATAGCCACTCAAACGTTTCTATACGGTAGTATACCGCGAAATACTACTATTAGGCAAATAAATCAGCACCGAACTTGAGGAAAACGAGTGCAATCATAATAACAATCCAACTCGCGACAAGAAGTTTATGGTAGTCTTTTTTAAGAAAAATTTGCACTGTCTTGTTCGTCTTTTTCGCAATGCCAAGATAATTCTCCTTGAGTGTCATATGTGTGACTGCCGCCAACATTAGCGTACAGGCTGTCGTCACAATCAAGCACCACGGACAAAGAATCTCGATTACATAGACACTATTAAAGAACAGCCAATACGCAAAGACCGTCCCGAGCAGCACGCCTACATTCATTGCGACCATAAAGCCACGTGTAAATCTTGCCCCTCCCCAGAGAGCGGCGACTGCCACCGTAATGATCACAGGGAAAGCCATCAAACCAATAAACATATTAGGAACGCCAAAAAACACACTGGCTTGCCATGTATCCATGACACCAGCACAGTTCAGGACGAGATTAAACGAACACGACAGAACCGCGTCAGGGTCCTTGATGAGGCGAAGCTCCTCGATACTCAGCACAAAGGATGCAATCAGTGCAAACACGGACGCCACCAAGAGTGTCATCCACGAGGCACGATAAAGAATTACGCCTCTCTTAGACATAAAAACTCACCTCACTAATCGTCGGTAGTGGTCGTCCTCGCCATAACTGCCGGAGTTGCCCATCGTCACTCACCGCAAGCACGGTCGGATATTCAACAATGTCATACGTACGACACGTATGTGCCCCATCTGGGGTGTCAGGACTAACCTCCTCAATAGTATGCCCTGTCTGGCGCTCAAAATCTCTCAAATAATCAAGCACTTCACGCGCATGATCACTCTCGTACCGATAGATAACCCGCACTGGCATCTAGTGTTACTCCTTCACCCTGCGTTGCTCGAGAATTTTAACGAAATCATCAAGTGTCTTGAAGTCATGATATACACTTGCAAAGCGCACGTAGGCAACCTCATTTTTAGACGCAAGCTCATCAAGGACCTTGTCACCAATTGCCTTTGAAAAAACTTCAGACTCACCAAGTGCATACACAGCATCTTCGACATCGGAGATAATTTGCTCAACCTCAAGTTCAGATTCAAAAAACTTGCCGACCGAACGCCTCACTGCACTCGCTAACTTATCGCGATCGAATAGCTCACGTGCGCCATCTTTTTTTATAACAGCTAGGTTAGGCTTCTCAATACGCTCATATGTCGTGAATCGATGACCGTCTGGTGACTCACGACGACGACGAATTGTAACACCATCACCGACCTCTCGTGATTCTATGACCCGACTGTCGCCAATGTTGTATGATGCCATTTTATTTCCCTTCTAGGAATTACCCTTGTCTTTACGGCGCTTGTGGCGACGGATAAAGGCAGGCGTGTCATCCTCTTCATCCTCTGCTGGCTGATTCCAGATATCTTCCTTCGGATCGCTTGCAAACTCCTCGGCAGCCTCTGCCTGATCAAGCTCAAGGTCCATCGCAGCAACCACGTCGTCACTTACTGCTTCGACAACAGGAGTCGCAGGACCTTGGGCTACACTGGCTGCTGTACTGCCAAGGAGCTCGTCAGCCTGCTGATGTAGATAAGCACTATCGAACCCTGTTGCGATAACTGTAATAATCAACTCATCTTCGAGATCAGGCTTGAGTGTTGCACCGAAGATAATATTTGCATCTGGTGAAACAGCACTTGTGATAATCTCTGCAGCCTCTTGAATCTCACTCATACTCATATCGTAGCCGCCCGTCACATTAAAGAGTACACCCTTGGCGCCATCAATTGACACCTCAATGAGCGGTGACTCAATCGCCTGCTGTGCAGCCTGTGCGGCTCGATCATCACCGCTAGCGCGTCCGATACCCATCAAAGCAGAGCCGGCATTTGAGACAATTGCCCGTACGTCAGCAAAGTCAAGGTTGATAAGTCCATGCTCGGTAATGAGTTCCGATATCCCCTGGACACCCTGTCGTAAAACATCATCAGCAATCTTGAATGTCTCAAGAAGTGGGGTGCGACGATCAATTGTCTGGAGGAGTCGATCATTTGGAATCGTAATCAGCGTATCTACTTTGCGCCCAAGCTGAGCAATCGCCCACTCAGCATTCTGACGACGCTTCTCGCCCTCAAAACTAAACGGCTTTGTTGCAACACCAATCACAAGAATACCCATCTCACGCGCTACTTCAGCGATTACATGCCCCGCGCCAGAACCAGTCCCGCCGCCAGCTCCAATTGTGACAAAGATCAAATCAGCACCCTGAAGCACCTCTTTGAGTTCACTGCGTGACTCTTCAGCTGCAGCCTCACCCTGTGTTGGGTCAGCACCAGCACCGAGGCCGCGTGTTGTGTCGCGACCAATATGCACCTTGACATCAGCCTTGCTGTTATGGAGAGCTTGCGCGTCAGTATTGACCGCAATGAACTGCACACCAGTCAATCCAGCGTCTTTCATACGGTTAATGGCTGAACCACCAGCACCACCAACACCAACAACCTTGATGTTTGCAAATGATTGTATGTCACTCGGTTTTATCTCTGGCATGCCGCTGTTATCTCCCAAAATTCTTTTCTTCTCTTAGTATACTACCACTTGTCCGTAAATTGCTACACCCTTATCTGCTACTTCACCTTACCAAAGGCTCTTGAAAACGCCGACACAACCCCCTTCATCACACTACCGCCAGACTGCTTCTTGCTACGAGGTGTATTCCTTGGTGTGTGTTCGCTATCAAGCAAGACGAGGCCTGCCGCCACGGCAAAGGATGGACTCTCAACTGCGTCTGCCATACCGCCAAAGCCAGTTGGCTTGCCGATACGTGCCGCGACACCAAGCGCCTGCTTCGTGTATGCAACAATGCCCTTGAGCTGCGCCGTCCCACCAACAAGCACAACACCACTTGGTAACTTACCGGCACGCCCAGCTTTCTTGAGCGCCTTCTGGATTGCCTCGAACATTTCTTCAAGGCGAGCCTCCACGATGTCATCAATCTCTTGTGTCTGAAACACAAACTCTTCGCCGTCATGCTTTACCGTTACCTGCTCATGCTCAACTCGAGGCGAAGCAAGTGCATGCTTGAGTTTGACTTGCTCAGCGACCACTGGATCCGTCTTCAGTCCGATTGCGAGATCATTTGTGATATTAATACCACCATATGGCAATACTGCCGTAAACTGCAGGTCGCCCTCATCATAAATCGCAATATTCGTCGTAGATCCGCCGATATCAATCAACCCGACTCCATTCTCAATCTGCTGCTCTGCTAGAACAGCGCGCGCCGAGGCAACACTTGGCACAACGATATTATTGGGATGGACATTTACCGTCTCCATCACCTTATAAAGGTTTGCAAGATGTGGTGTCAACACCGACACGACGTGCGCATCAATCTCAAGACGCGTGCCAGTCATACCAAGTGGATCTTTGATATTATCTTGCCCATCAAGACGATAACTATGCGGTATCACACCAAGTGTTTCACGATTTGGCGGCACCTTGCCAACGGTTGCAACCTCTTCGATTCGCATCAAATCATCATGTGTTATCTCATGGTCTGCCGCACCAACCGCAATCATACCATCGGTATGTGTACTCAAGATATGCGTACCATTAATAGAGATTGTTGCGTCTTTCACCTGATGGCCACTGACTCGCTCTGCATCTGCGAGTGCACCATCAACACCTTGCGCAGGACCATTAAGTGTTACGACAGTACCTTTGCGCATACCACTATTCGGTGACACCCCTACACCAACTATCGTTGATGCTCCTGTCGTCGGATCAAGATGCGCTACGACAGCTCGAACTGTCGTCGTGCCAATATCAATACCAACGGCATATCGAGAATTTTCTTGCATACTATCATTATACTGCTTATGGTGATTTTTTAACAGTACTTACGCGACGATGTCGCCACAATCCGAGCAGTATTGATCCGATATTAATCATGTCACTCGCAACTGCTGTCGGCGACACGACAAGGATATTGTGCACAATCCAAAATAAAGAACCAGGCAGCATCAACCAACGAATACGCTGCGCAGACGCCATCCATAGGGCATATGTACCTATTAGCCCAGCCATAAATGGCAACAAACTAATAATCCCCTGCCATGTTACGGCCGTCGACAAAACGAGTATGCCTGTAAAGATCACCGGAATCGCCCAAGAGTCGCGACGCTTATTTCGATAATATACATATGATTTTATCGCTGCGATTACATTAATAGCTGCGGCCGTATATGCACCGAGGAGAATAAAATGGATTGTCATCACGACACCTCCAAGCACGCGCAAGAATAATAGATGACGAGGTGACGAATACTGAAATGACAGCGCAAATAAAATAAGACCAAGAACCCCGATCGCATGCGCAATAATCAATAGTAAGCCCTCATCCATAACCTAGATTTGTGTCAAAACTTCCACACCATCGTCAGTCACAAGCACCGTATGCTCAAAGTGCGCCGCAAGACTGCCATCACGTGTCATAATCGTCCATCCGTCTTCACGATCGGTTACGATCCTCTCGCTCCCGAGACTAGCCATCGGCTCAATCGCGATTGTATCACCCGCCACGAGTACCGTACCGGTGCCCTTTTTACCATAGTTTGGCACCTCTGGTGGCATATGCATTTCAAGTCCAACCCCATGCCCGACAAGCTCGCGCATCACGCCAAGCTTACCCCCAGTAAGAACTGCTTCTATCGCTGCCCCGATATCCCCCGTGTTCACACCTGCGCCCCTGATCGCATCGATACCGGCATAGAGGCTACGCTCTGTCGTCTGAAGGAGGTGCTTGACCGCACCCTGTGGCTCCTCGTCGACCACCATCGTAAATGCAGCGTCGGTCTTCATACCTTTGTACTCAATGACGAGATCAAAGCTCACCACATCACCTACTTCGAGCACGTAGTCGCTCGGAACACTATGAACAATTTGTTCATTCACACTAATACAAATATGCCCAGGAAACTTCACTTCACTCGTTTTGTATGTCGCAATTGCTCCTCGAGCAGCGATCTCTTTGCCGACCCAGGTGTCGATTTCGCGCTCAGACATCCCCGCATGAACATATGTCTTCAAGTCAGCAAGAAGTTGACCAAGAATCAGCCCCCCCTCACGCATTGCATCGATTTGAGCTGGCGTCTTTGTAGGCTGTGAGCTCATACCTACTACACCAGCCCGTTTGCTGCTAATTCTGCATGAAGCTTATCGTGCACTTCACCAGCTGTACCGATACCCTCAATATGTACAACACGAATACCACCTTCTGCAAACGTACCGAGCACAGGATACATCTTTTGACGATAAATATTCATACGTCGTGCAATCACCTCTGGACTGTCTTCCATACGTGCACGCCTCTCTAGGCGTCGCATAATCTCACTCTCTGGCACTTCAAGTGCTATCACAATATCAATCTTCTCACCTTCACGCTCTATATAGCTAGCAAGCCATTCAGCCTGTGCCTTGTTGCGTGGAAAGCCATCAACAATAATCTGTGGGTAGTTATTATCATGTGCATCCTTGACAGCAGCCTGAAAGACATCATATGTCTGCTCGTCGCTGAGAAGTTCACCTGTTTTGAGCTGCTCAATAATCTGTGAATCTTTACTTGCACGGAACATCTCTCCCGTCGAGAGCCATTTCCACCCCTGACGAATTGCCATCATCTGCCCCTGCAGGCTTTTTCCTGCGCCTGTCGGCCCAAAAAGTAAAATCATTATCCCTCTCCGTTCGTTATTGTTTCTGTCTGATGATCTACTGTAGTGTTGCTCGCACAAGCCGAGCAATAACTGCACCATCAGCAGCCGTACCACACCTTGCCTTTACCGCACCGATCACCTGCCCCATCGATTTCATATCAACATCACCAAGCTTAGCGAGTACCTCGTCGATGACAGCTTGCACTTCATCATCAGTTAGCTGTGCTGGGAGATATGCCGAAAACACCTCAATCTCACGCTGTTCGTCAGCTGCCAGTTCAGGGCGATCATTCTGCTCATAGAGCATCTTACTCTCGGCACGCTTCTTTACCTCACGGGCAATGACTACCTCGATTTCGCTATCATCTAGCCCTTCTTCGCGCTTATTCTGCGCCACTTCTTCATTCAAAAGTGCCGCCTTGAGATTACGAAGATTATCAGCAACAAAACGATCGCCGCCTAACAAGGCGGCTTTGAGATCGTTATTGATTCGCTCCTTCAGAGCCACCGCTTAGCGAATCCCCATACGCATTTGCGCGGTCTTAATCGCCTTTCGCTCACGGCGAATAATCGCCTTTTTGCGCCGCTCAATCTTGCTGAGTGGCTTGCTAAATCGCATTGTAGCCTTCGCCTCTGCGAGCTTGCCGCTCTGAAGTACCTTGCGGTTGAAGCGACGAATAATGTTTTCGCCTGCTTCTCGTTCGTCTTTACGTGTTACTTGTACCATATCGGTATGTATTGTATCAGATATACTGGCGTACTGCAAGACCTAAGAAAAGCGCGACGTAAATCCCTGAACAAGACGACCAACAACCTCACGGACGACCCCTTTTCGCTGCTCGGGCCCACGACTTGGATAGCGCTACTCCAGCAGATCCCCTACGTGGAAATACAAAAAATTAACCCATGCTACACTAGATATATGAAAAAATCTATCGTAAGCGTAAAAGACTTTAGCCTCACAATCGGCAGCAAAAAGATTGTTGAGCAGCTCGACTTTGAGGTGTTTCCAGGTGAGGTATTCGCCTTTCTGGGAGCCAACGGATCGGGCAAAACCAGTACGATTCGAAGCCTCCTCGGTATCTACGAAGCCAGTACAGGCAAGCTCCTCATCAACGGCAAGAAATTAACACCAGAAACAGCTGGTATCGTCGGCTATCTACCAGAAGAGCGCGGTCTCTACACCCGCGCAAAGGTCATCGACGCCATGACATACTTTGGCGAACTAAAAGGCATGGATCGCGACGATGCACGCGATGAAGCTATGACATTCCTCGAACGAGTCGAGCTTGCCGACAAAGCCAACGTAAAAATCAAGAAGCTTTCAGGTGGACAGCAGCAGAAAGTTCAGCTCGGCGTCGCCATTATGGGTAATCCGAAGTTACTTATTCTCGATGAGCCAACCAAAGGGCTCGACCCAGTTAACCGTAAACTCCTGCTCGATATTGTCGATGATTTACAGCAAAAAGGTGTGGCTGTCATCTATATCACTCACCTCATGGAAGAGGTCGAACGCCTCGCTGATCGCCTATTGATTCTTAAAGACGGCAAAGCTCGTGCGTACGGCACCGTGGCAGATGTAAAGAAAGCATTTAAGAGTAAGTCGATTGAAAACATTTTTGTATCAATCTACAAAGAAAAAAGTACGGAGGTGGCTCATGGCTAAATTATCAAGTGTGGTTCGCCATGAGTACATGACTATCGTCAAACAACCAAGCTTTTGGATTGCCATGATTGCGATTCCAGTCCTTATTGGCGTCGTCATCGCGCTTAGTATTATCGGTAATAAGGCGAGCGTTGACCGCATCGAAGAGCTTGCGAAAGATTTACAAAATATCGTTGTTGTTGATGGCAGTGGCCTGGTGGACGAGCAGACTGTTGCGGGTGCAGGGCTCACAATGAAACCAATATCCGAGGCGCCCTCGCTTCGTGATGAAGTCCGCCAAGGTAAACGAGAGGCCGTCGTTGTCTTCCCTGAGACACTCAAGCAAGAACGCACCTACCAAATCTACCTCAGCGGTAACGACCTGACAAAAATGGGAAGTGTTTCAACTCTTGCAGATAATATCCTCAAGACAAGTGTGTTCCTCCCACTCAAATCACCAGAGATCATCGCACTGGCACAAAACGGTGCAACCAGCCAGATCACCTCGTTCAAGGATGGTGAAGAAACCGCTGGATTTAACGAATACATTGCACCAGCGATCTTTGTCCTGCTCTTTTACATCATCTTCGCCTTTTCTGTCAGTTACATGCTCACCAGTGTCAGTGAAGAAAAAGAAAATCGCTCAATGGAAATGGTGCTAACCTATGTAAAGCCACGAACATTAATTGTCGGTAAGCTACTCGGTGTCAGTCTCGTGACGCTGACACAGATTGCATTTTTTGCCATCCTTGCACTTGCTGGATTCCTCATCCTGCAGCAAACAAATGGCAGTGTGTCGCTTCCGATGGGTATTGAGCCAAGTCGCATCGTTCTCGACTTTTGGCCAATCTTCTTCGGCTTCAGCTTCCTAGTCGTCGGCTTCCTCATGTTCGCTGGTTACATGACCGCAACCGCTGCTGCTGCCCCCAGCAGTAAAGAGGCGAATAACTTTTCAGCCGTCTTCTTTATTAGCGCGTTTATCCCGTTCTATTTCATCATGCTCCTCGTGACCAACCCAGACAATCCAATCGTGAAATTTCTCACGTTCTTTCCGCTCACATCGCCAGTGGTTGCGCTCGTGCGCAACACTGTTGGCAATATGAGCTTGCTAGAATCATGGCTAGCACTCCTCACAATGATCATATTCATGATCATCAGTATCTGGATTGCCGTCAGAGCCTTCCGGCTTGGCGCGCTTGAGTTCGGCTCAACAATTAAATTATCGAAGCTATTCAAGAAATAGGCGGCACCCCTATTCTCAACCTCTACACTTGCGTCTCGAGATGCAATAAGCGACCCTCTACGCTGCGTCGACCATTCCATTCATTAATGTCCGGCTGATACCATACTGAGATATATTCACCAGGTTCAACAAAAAAATGTTCTGGTGCATTAAATGCAAGCAGTTGCAGCGACACACCACTGGCAGCCTGCACCTCAATCTTGACATGCTGTGCGTTGGCGCCCATGCGACGTTGCTGTACAACAAGAACATTATCACTCTTGAGAATTGGCTGCGGGTTGCCGCTACCAAAGGGTTCGAGACTGGCAACTTTTTCAATAAGCTCTTCGGTGACGTCGCGAAAGTCTGCACTGGCATCGGCTTTTGGTAGTAGTAGAGCCTGTTGGTTGAATAATTTTTGGTCATGATAAAATTTATTCACGCGCTCTCTGAAAGCTTGAATATTTTTGGTCGGCAGCGTCACACCAGCTGCCATCTTGTGACCACCACCTTTGGTGATAATATCATCTGCTGCTCGAATCGCATCTGCCGCAGAGAAGTCACCATAGCTACGGGCACTCCCCTTCGCCTCGCTACCCATCTCCTCCAGTACATACGTCGGCTTCTTGTACCTCTCGAGCAGCTTCGCCGCTACAATACCGATAATACCGTGACTCCATCCTTTACCACTTACCACAAGTACAGGATTATCCGCCTGCTGCTCTGCTTCGACAATCGCCTCTTCGAGGATCTTATCCTGTTCTGCCCGACGGGTTTTGTTCATGTCATCGAGAAGCTGTGCTTTTTCGAGTGCCTCTTCACCATCGCGCGCCCGTAGCATATCGAGTGCATACTGTGCCGTATCGAGCCGCCCCGCTGCATTCATGCGTGGACCAAGGCCAAACCCAAGGCTCCGAGCGTTCACCATCTCAGGCTCTACGCCAGATACCGCCATGAGCGCCCTGAGTCCATGCCGACGTGTTTTGCTCATCACCTTGAGTCCCCAATATACATTGGTTCGGTTCTCATCAATTAACGTCACGATATCGCACACAGTCCCAAGCGCTACGAGATCAAGCAGCCATTTCTCCTGCCCATCCTCCAGCCCATCGAGACGCGTCTGAAGCGCTTGTACAAGCTTAAATGCTACGCCAACGCCTGCAAGATCAAGAAACGGATACACCTTGCCTTGCATCGAAGAACCTTCTCGTAGGACGAGATGGTCATACTCATCTGGATAATCCTGCAGTAGTCGCTTCGGATTAATGACAGCTACTGCCGGTGGTTGTACGGGTGCCACATTGTGATGATCGGTCACAATAATATCGACCCCCAGCTCATTCGCCCGACTAATCTCTTTCTCGCTCAACGACCCACAGTCGACAGTTACGATCAGGTGAGCGCCTGTTACTGCAATCTTCTCGACCGCATCGATCGTCAATCCATACCCCTCTACGAATCGATTAGGAATAAAGATATCGACATTATCAAAACCGAACGACTCGAACGCATCAAGCAGTACGGTACTAGCTGTCAGTCCGTCAATATCATAATCGCCGTATATAGTAATCTTCTCCTGTTTGTTGCGGGCTATGACCAGTCGCTCGACTGCTTTATCCATATCTGGCAACAAGAAGGGGTCATGACGCGCATTATAGCTTGGATGCAAAAAAGCGTCGCGCTTTTCACCACTCAGGCCGCGAGCTTTGAGGATCGCTTCGAATACACTAGACATCTGCTACGGGGCGCTTCGGTCGGGCTGAGTGCTGCTGAGACTTAATAACAATACTCTGAAGCTCCTTAAAGATAGGAAACTGCTTGTTAGTTGAATAAATTTTCGTATTACCCTGTCGCTCACTCGTGAGAAAGCCAACCTTCTCGAGCTTCTTGAGCTCACGCTGGATATTGCCTGGATCTTCCTTGATAAGCTTTGCAAGTCCCCGCACGTGTGTTCGAAAGTCAGGATATTTTGCATAGACAACAACGATCTTGCGTCGTACCCGAGATGTAATAAAAACGTCTAGCATTGCTCTCCCTGCATTTCTTCCTTAGCTCTTTTTATCTTACACAATTCTACAACGCTTTACAAGGTTGCCTTATTTCCACTTTAGAATAATCTCGCTAATGTGCGCGATAGTGTCTTCCCGTGATGGAATATCGTTGTGATCGTAGTAGTGATTGACACCCATCCAGTTCGATTTCACATCGAGAATATGTAGCTCATCTGCCGCAACATGCATACGATCAACTGCTGATACCGTCGCAGTCGGCGATACAACAACAAGACGCTGGATGCGAATAGGCTTCAAAAAATCGAGCGCTACATCAATTGAAGCGTCATCGCCAAATCCATCAGACACAAGAATCACCGTATGATCCCGAAGAAGATCTTTATCAATCGTACCTCCGTCACCAATAAGACGATTGAGTCGCTGAAAAGCCTCTCGCTTCTTCTCGTCAAGATAGCCATGGAACTCACTCGTGTATGCATAAATCTCACCGCTCGAGAGCTCACTGTTATACGTAAACTGACCGCTCTGTGACACACCACCAAAATTCATACCTTCACCAGGTATTTCAATATCTTCACTCACGATGAGCATGAGTGCGCAGTGGAGCTGGGCTGCAATCTCCTCACCCACAACTACACCGCCATTTGATAGCGCAACGACAGCACAATTTTCATACCGGTACTTATCGAGTAGTTGTTCAGCAAGTAACCTGCCGGCATGAGTTCTATCTTCGAAATACATAATCTACACCATTGTATCAGCTTTGCCCCAATACGTTGAACTCATTAGCATAGTATACTGAGGTTATGAAGTATTATGAGGTGAGTCCTGTTGGTATTGTTCGCGCAGAAAGCGCATCGTTTACCTACGCCTCAGAAGACCCACTTGAGATTGGTACGATTGTCCGTATTGAAGTCGGCAAGAAGGAGAGGACAGGCATTGTCATCGCCGAGACAAGTAAGCCAAGCTATGCTACGAAACACATTGCCGTCGTGACCGAAAATATCCCACTTCCTCATGCACTTGTTCAGCTCGCCCGATGGCTCAGTAGCTACTACGAAACCCACCTTGGTCTTGTGTGGCAGACCATCCTACCACGGGGCATCGAAAAAAAACGCCGTGAACGCAAAGCTACCCAGCACACGCCGCTGCGCGATCGAACACATTTTATGCTCAATAGTACACAGCAATCTGCCCTTGTACAGATTGAAACGATGAGTCCTGGCTCGGCTATTCTTCACGGTGTAACAGGGTCAGGAAAGACGGCCGTGTATATCGAGCTGGCAAAAAAAGTTATCGCTGCAGGAAAATCTGTTATCGTTCTCACGCCAGAAATTGGCCTCACATCACAACTTGTTGATGACTTCTCAGGACACTTTGAAAATATCCTCCTCACCCATTCGAGACAAACCGAAGCCGAACGTCACGCCGTATGGCGTCAAGCGCTCACCTCTCAGCAGCCTCATATTGCAATCGGTCCACGATCGGCACTTTTTACACCCTTGTCTCATGTCGGCCTCATCGTGATTGACGAAGCCCACGAACCGAGCTATAAACAAGAACAGTCGCCGCGCTACTCCGCTCTTCGTGCTGCTAGTATTCTCGCCAGGGAGCAGTCTGCTAAGCTTGTTCTTGGCAGTGCCACTCCCCTCGTAACCGACTACTACACAGCTCACCAGGCAAAGCGCCCTATTGTTGCCATGTCAGAAACCGCACGAACTACAACACCACCAGATATCACCCTGATTGATATGACAAAACGCGAATCGTTCGGCACGCATCGCTTTTTGTCAGATGCCCTCTTGGCGAGTCTCAATGAAACGTTTGCCTCCTCTCACCAAGCACTTATTTTTCATAACCGACGCGGTAGTGCTAGCGTGACACTCTGTGAAAACTGCGGCTGGCAGGCTGGCTGCCCGCGCTGCTTCATACCTCTCACGCTCCATACTGATACGCACCAGCTACGTTGTCACATTTGCGGTATCGCCGACCGTGTACCGACCAGCTGCCCTAGTTGCGATGACGCCAATATCATCCATAAAGGCATAGGCACCAAGCTAATTGAAGCTGAGCTACTAAAACTATTTCCCGACAAAAAAATCATGCGCTTTGATGGTGATAGCGACCAGGAAGCTTCAATTCAAGCCAAGTACAAGGAGCTCTATTCGGGTGACATCGACTTGATTATTGGCACTCAGGTCGTCGCCAAGGGTCTCGACTTACCGCATCTACGAACCGTTGGTATCATCCAGGCAGATGCAGGTCTCAGCCTCCCAGATTATAGTGCGAGCGAACGAACATTCCAGTTGCTCGCTCAGGCTATCGGGCGGGTCGGTCGCAGTGAGCATCCGACATCAGTCATCGTCCAGAGCTACCAACCCACACACCCTGCCGTTACACTTGGTCTCGCCCAGGACTATGCAAGATTTTACGACCATACCCTCAAAGAGCGACAACGGGCCACCTTCCCGCCATACACCTTCCTCCTTAAACTTACCTGTATCTACAAGACCGAAGCTGCCGCTATTCGCAATGCGCAGAATCTTGCACGCAACCTACGAACGGCACTGCCTCATCATGTCGAAATCATGGGACCTACACCCTCGTTCTATGAGCGCCAACGCAACACTTATCGCTGGCAGCTCGTTCTCAAGAGCACCAAACGCCATGACCTGACCGCAGCCCTAAAGCACGTGCCAAACTCTCACTGGCAAGCAGAGCTTGATCCTATTAGTCTCCTCTAACGACACCCTGCCCACCACGATTTGCGGGTCTCTATGCTTCCGTAACCACCTCTGATATACTAGAGTGTAATGAAAAAAGAAGACATTATCACGCTGCCACACCCCCACCTCCGTGAGAAGTCAGCACGCGTTCATGTAATCACAGACGAGATACGCCAGCTCATAGATGATATGACCGCGTCCGCACTCGATTGGGAAGATAGCCGGCCTCATGAGATTAGTGCTGCGCTCGCCGCCGTTCAAATCGACCGTATGGATCGTGTTGTTATCGTACGTAGTGACTTTGATGATAAATCGATACGCGAATTCACCCCGCTTATCAATCCCGAAATCGTTAAATATGAAGGCACCCTTATTGATGACTTCGAGGGCTGCCTCAGTGTCTCTGGGGTCTACGGCAAAGTTCCACGCTATTCGCGTGTTCGCGTCAAGGCACTTGACATTGATGGCAATGAAATTCGCCTGAAAGCCGATGGATTTCTTGCACGCGTCTTGCAGCACGAGATTGACCACATCAACGGTACTGTCTTTATTGACCACATTCGAGACAATCATAGCTCATTCTATACGCTTGATGAAACAGGTGAACTAAAAGCGCTCGACTACGAGGAGCACATCGCGAACAATCATGACCTCTGGCAAGACTAATCGGCATATTATCTTTTTTGGCACGGAAGAATTCAGCGCAACATCGTTGCGTACACTCATTGAAGGTGGCTTCACTATCGCTGCTGTTGTAACGAAACCTGATAGCAAAAAAGGACGCGGACATAAACTTGTAGCACCGACAGTGAAAATAATTGCTCAAGAGCATAATATTCCCGTATGGCAGCCGGCAAAACTATCTGATATAGCTAGTAGGATCAAGTCGCTACAGCCTGTCACGGGCGTACTTGTTAGCTTCGGTAAGATTATTCCACAAACCATTATTAATCTCTTTAATCCTGGAATTATTAACGTCCACCCATCAAAATTACCAGCATACCGCGGACCCTCGCCAATTGAGTCGGCTATCCTACACGGTGATCGTCAAACCGGTGTCTCTATCATGCAGCTTTCTGCTGCAATGGACGCTGGACCAATCTATTCATTCGCCCCTCATGATCTTACTGGTACAGAGACACAATCAGATCTATACGAGACACTTAGCGATATCGGCGCTACTGAACTCATGAAGGCTTTACCGGGGATTATATCAGGTGAGCTACAGCCAACACCACAGGATGAGCCAGCAGCCACCTACTGCCAACTAATCCAGAAGAACGACGGCATTATCGACTGGAATAAATCAGCACATCAACTTGAGCGAGAGATTAGAGCTTACAAGGAGTGGCCTGGGAGCCGAACAATGATTGGTACTATCGAGGTCATCATCACAAAAGCGCATACAGAAGAGCGCAGTAGTGCTATGATGCCAGATTCAACCGAACGCCTCGGCAAACAGTGTGGTGACGGTAACTGGCTTTTTATTGATACCCTCAAACCTATCGGAAGAAAAGAAATGCCCGTTCAGGCATTTCTTACTGGCTACAAAGATAGGCTCTAGAGACTCCCGAGAATTTCCTCGCGATTCGTCATAATCTCCTGCTTGAGCCCTTCGAGTACACGCGCTACAACGTCACGATAGTCGGGGCGATTGACTTCGAGCCACTTTGTTGCGACAAACTCATCACGAAGATTCTGGTCATTCACATCAAGCCCTGTTGTCTGCTGAAGTCGCTGAAACGCCGGATCATTATGATACTCTGGTGCATACTGAGCAAGCCAATTAACAATTATGTCTTCTTTTTTATCGATAATCGACTCAAACTCTTCAAGCTGCGCATCACTCATGCCATCACTGAGCTGTGTGCCGACACGAAGTTCGAGCTCTTCATAAATATGCTGCAAGAACGCCTGTCGCTGCTCTTCTGGCAACTGATCAAGGCCTAGGTCTTGCAGGAATCTATCATCTAGTTGAAACATATACCCTCATACCCCTCTTCTTATTTACACTCATTGTACCATTATGATGCTTACGCTGTAAACAAGGTGGATTATTTTAATGTCCGCTTCACGAGCTCTCGTGTAAAGAACTCGAGCGTATCACCCTCTTCAAGGAGAAGCTTCTTAGAAGTCTTTAGCGAGAGGCCACACATCTCACCCTCAAAGACCTCTTTTGCCTCTACCTGTTGCCGTTGAACTTTGCTAACTTCCACCTCAGCGACCTGCTCATCACCACGCTTTACTCGCGCAAGCACATCAGCCATCGCCTTCCCGCTCGTCACCTCACCTCCAGCGATCACTTCCTCTTTCATCGTACGGAAAACCCCCTTCACGGTCAGTGTGCCGATCTCCGTCTCAACCACCTCTGGTGCAAGCATAGATTCCATACTCGCACGAGCATCATCGAGTAGCTCATAGATAACCTTATAGAGACGCACCTGTGCTTTGTCTCGCACCGCAAGACGCTTCACTGCTGGAGGTAGATCAACATTAAATCCATACACTACTGTATCGCTATCTGCTGCCAGGCGAATATCATTCTCAGAAATATTACCGACACCGCTACCAACAACCCGCAATGTCACCTCTCCTCCTGTATCAACAAGTCGAAGACTATCGAGCACCGAAGTGAGCGAACCCTGTACGTCAGCCTTGACGATAACATTAAAATCTTGAGATTCGTGCTTCTGACTCATCATCTTGAGAAGATCAGCACCCGTTACATTCGTGCTTGCCGCATTACGCTCGCTATCGATACGAGCTTGAGCAACCTGCTGCCGAGCTTCTTTTTCATTCTTAACAATCAAGAAAGTATCACCAAACTGCGGCAACTCCTTAAATCCTGTGACTGTGACTGGCATTGAAGGACCAGCCTCCTTCAAGACATCCCCTTTGTAGTCAAGCAACGTCCGCACCTTGCCGTACGCCGTACCTGCTACGAGGAAGTGTCCTGGACGCAGCCTACCATGCTCAACAAGTAAGCCAACAACCGACCCTCGACCCGTCTCCATGTGCGCCTCAATGACGAGTCCCTCGGCAGGCGTATCAGTATCAGCACGCAACTCTTCCATATCTGCAACAAGCAGTACCGTATCAAGCAATTCATCAACACCCTTGCCTGTCTTGGCGCTGAGCTCAATCATCGGCACATCACCACCCCATCCCTGCTGGTCAGCAACAACTCCGTGTTCAGCTAGCTGCCCCATCACCATGCCGGGATTTGCAGTTTCTTTATCCATCTTGTTGATGGCTACAACGATCTTTGCATTTGCATTACGCGCAAACCGAATCGCCTCAACTGTCTGCGGCATAACACCGTCATCAGCTGCTACGACAATAACAACGACGTCCGTCAATACAGCACCATGCTGACGTAGCGCGGCAAACGCTTCGTGCCCAGGTGTATCTAGAAGCGTAATGGCACGATCTTTACGAACTACCTGATACGCACTGATATGCTGCGTAATACCGCCAGCCTCACCATCAACAACCTTCTGTGTCATAATTGCATCAAGAAGACTCGTCTTACCATGATCAACGTGCCCCATTACCGCCACAATCGGCGGGCGCTCAGAGGCATTTTCGGTAAGCTCATGCTTTCGTCGCTCAGTTGCACCCTCAACTGCCTTTCGCTCTAGTGTCACATCGAGCCCGAGCTCTTCGACAATAATCGTTGCCGTCTCATAGTCAATACGCTGATTAATCGTAGCGACAATGCCATTCTTAAACAACTCACCAATCAGTGTTGTCACGGGCAGATTGAGCGTCTCAGCAAGTTCGCCTACCGTAATTGAATCAGCTACAACAATAACTTTTTCAGCCATGGTCATGCTCCTTTCTGCCCGTGCTAAACACAGGACTATGTTATATCTATGTTACTTTTTGCCTTTTGGGAGGCTCAGTGAAATCTTACGACTGTCTTTTTCGACATCAAGAACAATAAAGCTCTTGCGCTCATTCAACGTAAAGACCTTCTCAGGATCAGCACCATCACCGCCAAGCTCCGACACATGCACGAGCGCCTCAACTGCAGGGCTAATCTGGACAAATGCACCAAATGGCGTAATGCGAGTTACTGTTCCTTCGACCGCATCACCTGCCTTAAATTGATCAACCTCGCTCATCCATGGATCTTCAGTCAGCTGCTTCATACTAAGGCTGAGGCGATCCTTATCAATTGCGATAATCTTTGCCTCGATCGACTGACCAACCTTTACGTAGTCACTCGGATTATTGACACGCTCCCAGCTAATTTCTGAAATATGAACGAGACCTTCGATACCATCAACATTCACGAAGACACCAAAGTCAACTACACCTGTCGCAACACCAGTCACTGCATCACCAAGCTTGAGGCTCTCAAATCGTTCTGCAAGACCATCCTTAATCGCTTCCTTCTCAGAGAAGATAAGTTTATTTGCCTTGCGATCAACATCAAGAATACGAACTCGAAGCACCTTATCAACAAGTGCGTTGAGACGCTGGAGAATCTCATCCTTATCACTTGAGCCGACACGTGGGTAGTGCTCAGCAGACAGCTGCGATACTGGCAAGAAGCCACGCACGCCTTCGTACTCAATCAGTAGTCCGCCTCGATTCGCATCGTATGGCGTCACTTCGATAATCTCACCCTCTTCGAGTTTCACTGCTACTTCATCCCAGCCGCGATCTTTCGCTGCCTTGCGAAGACTCAAGAGAGACATGCCATCATCAAGCTCGGCATCAACCACACTGGCAGTTACTTCGTCGCCCTCATTCAGGCTTCGCGCATGACCTACTTCACGACGTGGTACCAGCCCGACACCCTGTGCGCCAAGATCGATAAGTACCTCGTGCTTACGAACCGTCAAGACAGTTCCTGTAATAATTTCTCCTGCTGTGAGCTGCTTGACACTGTCGCCAGCGAGCAGATCGTCCATTGTTATTGTGGCATTTGTCGCCATAAGTCTATTCAGACTCCTTCCTTAAATTATTATTCCCGAGGGCACATAAAAAACATGCCTCCTAGATTACCTCTATTGTACCTCAGTGGAAGCCATAAGTCAAAGTACGCCCCTAGAGCACAGCCACGCCACGAGAAAGCTCTCGACGCGACACAATATATCGTGTAGTCATGTACGCTACGAGCCCCAAGATACCGGCAATAGCAGCCGTATCACCAGGGCCCGTCTCTGGTAGATCTTGTGGCTGTCGTGTCGTATTAGTAGCCTTTTCCTTTGCAGGAGCAGTATCTGATTTTGATTCGGCAGTTGAGCGAGAGCTAGACGACACGCTTGCGTCATCCTTTTCGCCGCCCCGTGAGGCATCCGACGATTCTACAGGAGTATTACCCGATCGACCCTCCGAATTGTCATTATCAGGAGAAACACCCTCTGGCGCCTTCGTACCTTCAGATTGCGCCGCCGAACCGCTTGCCACCTGCGCCTCACGAACTGCAACGCCACGGTGTCGTAGCCAGAAAATCCCGCCAACAAGTAGCGCAGCGACAACGACTGTTATGATAATGAATGAAAAAATTGCCCCACCCTGATAGCTTCTCGCTCGCGCTCCCATACTCACACCTCTGCTTATCAGTTTTCCTCAGTGTAACACAGAAGTATATTCTGTGGTATGCTAAAGACATGATTATAGCAGTCGACACAGGTGGAACGAAGACGCTCCTCACACTTTTTTCAGATACAGGATCCGTTATCAAAGATTACCGGCTCCCAACACCAGCAGATCAGAACAAATACCTCATAGAGCTTGCCCTTCAGGTTGCAGACTTCATCAAGGATATCGACCCGAAGCAGATTCGAGCACTTTCACTTGCTTCCCCTGGCATCATAAAGAATAATGTCATCGTCTGGGGCGGCGGCAATCTCGGCTGGAAAAACGTCCACGTCACTAACGCGCTTCGGCAAGTCCTCCCGACAGGAACTCCTATCTTCGTCGAAAATGATGCTAATCTCGGCGCGCTCGGGGAAGCACGCACTCTCAAGCGAAAATATCGTATGGTACTCTATGTAACAATCAGTACTGGCATCGGAGCTGGTGTCGTTACTGACGGCATTCTTAACCCTTACCTGCTCAGTAGTGAAGTTGGACATATGCCACTTGAGTATGACGGGACCGTCAAGCGCTGGGAGACATTTGCAAGCGGTAAGGCAATCAAGAAGGCATATGGCAAATATGCTAAAGATATTTCAAGTAAGCGAGCCTGGAATCACATCACCGACCGCATGAGTCGTGGCCTTCTTGCTATCATCCCCGTCTTACAGCCAGACATCATCATCATAGGGGGTAGTATTGGCACTCATTTTGAAAAATATGGCGAACAACTCCAGCAGCTTCTGCGCGAACGCACCCTGGCAAGTATTGCTGTACCCCCTATCGTCCAAGCATCAAAGCCAGAAGAAGCCGTCGCTTACGGCGGGTACTACCATGCCCTCAATTGCCTCGCTCGTAAATAACATTTCTATCGACCACCCGCATCTTCAGCTCATCAAAGGTGATACGTTTTCGTGGAACCCACAGGAGAGCACCCTCACATACACCAACAGCTCGGGTGACGCTGATAATTTTCTCCTACATGAACTTGCTCACGCCCTCCTCGGACACACAGCCTACAGTCGCGACATTGAACTCCTCAAGATCGAACGTGAAGCGTGGGACTATGCTGAAGCAACCCTTGCCCCACATTATAATGTCACGATCAATGAGACCGCCGCCGAAAATGCCCTCGAAACTTATCGAGACTGGCTTCACAAGCGCAGCCTCTGCCCTAACTGCGCCCTCAACGGAATGCAGGAAAGTAAGACCGTCTATCGCTGTGTCCATTGCCATACGCGCTGGCACGTCAACGAGGCGCGTTCATGTCGTCTTAAGCGTACAAAAATAAAACACCCCTCGTAATTGAAGGGTGTTTTCTGTATCGCAATACCTTAAGCTGCAAGCGTTACGTCTGACTGCTTCTTCGCCTTGCCTCGGCGACTAATACGTCCGCCCTTTGCGCCTGCGATCCGCGCAAGCTCTGGGTTGGCAGCAAATCCACCAGTATTTGATGCTTTACCACCCTTTGCGCCAATCTTCGCGTAGAAGTTTGGATCTTTCGCGAGATTCTTTGCTTTTGCCTTTAGTCCACCTGCTTTTGTTCCTGCCATTTGAGTTATCCTCCTCATTTAAAAAGGTTTCCACATGCCATTACGGCGGGAAACCCTCACTTTTACCTCACACGTGATATACCTCTCACTTGTGTATGATTTCATCATATCATAGCTTAGCCTTTTTGTCAACATTTACGTAAGCGTTTATTTATTGTGAAAAAGTCTTGCACAGAAAGAGGCATAGGTGTACACTGGTGACAGTCAGTAATGACGGCACCTGTTTTGAAACCAAAATTAGTTTCAAATCAAAACGACCCTATCTGCGAGATGGGTCGTTTTTATATTTCATGACAAAATGAAAGCTACATTTGACAGCCTCACTACAAGCCACTACTGCGCAGGCAGATCATCTCCTGTTGGCCTATGAGCCTCGTCGTCGCCCCGATACAGCTCAGTACCTGTATCAATACCTTCAAGTACCAACTCTCCGTCGGGCCCTTCTTTCGCACGCACAGGAGTACTCTCGGGTAATCCAGTCGCTATAGCACCCATCTCTCGCGCAGTCGACACGCGAATAGTCTTCGGCTCCGAATCATTCATCTCAATAGTAATCTTTGTTTTTTCTGACATATGCTACCTTGTTTGTTTTGTTACTTTATCTATACTCTCAGTAATAATACACTGAAATTAAATAAAAGTCAATAGCAACATCATGCAGACAGCGTATTACTGCACCGCTACCGCCATATTGGCAGCTCCGGCGCGCTGCGCATTGTAGACCATATAGTCGGCCGTCCAGTACATTGGACCAGTGATTGGGTCGTGGATATAGAATCCAACAGGGTTATCGGCCCGCCCCTTCACGCCTACCACCAGCCGCACGTGCATTGGAATTGGCCCGCTGACCTTCTTACCCTCTGGCGTTTTCCACGACTTCTGTGCGGCCGATTCATCCCAGATGCCCCACAGGATCACCGGGTTGCCTTTATGGACATTCTGCGCCACAAACGATGCAGTAACACCATACTGCACACTTGCCTGGCGACCAAAATACCGCGCCGCCTTGGCAACCGGCTGCGCATAGACACCCCAGCCGGTCCCCTTACCCTGGTTGCCATGAACATCACCAACAAATTGCTGCTCAGGGTCGTCCCACACTCCCTTCTTGAGTGGTCGCGGATCGTAGCCAATCTGCTTGAGGATTGTCATGTCGCTTCCGATACTCTTCCCTTTATACGCTAGCGCCATCCTGAGACTGGCGGATTCACAGCTCTGAGCGTACTGTTGATAATACATTGGTACATTCAGCTTTTTCGTAGGGATTTCGGTTGTGAACGAATGGCCAAACTGCTGAGTACTCGCCAACCCAAAAATCGGCTTCACCCCGGCCTTCACGGCTATTGTCACAGTGCGCTGTGCACCCATATCGACCATTGTCAACATCAGGGTGTTACCGCTCCACGAACGACCTTGTATCGTACCCCGTGATACCGATACGCGCTGCTCAGCGCTCTTTTTATCAACTGGCTGATTAAATGTTACCTGCACCGTCTGCCGCGCCTGCGACAGCTCCTGCCCATGAGGAGAAAAGGCCACCGCACGCACAACACCAGGTGTCGAAAATGTATATTCCTTCGCCTTTGCAACAACTCCACCCTCTTTGCTGCGTAAGTTTTTAGGAATCGTATAGTGATAGGTCGCACCAGGTGCCACTGCCTCCGGCGTAAAGACATAGGTTTTGTCGTCCTTCCATTCGCCTTCGCCCTTCAGGTCAAACTCTAGCGTACCGCTATCGGGGTTGATGGGTCGCGAAAACACCAACTTCACCTGGTCGTCTTTGCCAAAATTCGTCTCCTGAGGCCTGCTGACGAGCTTCGGCTCGGCAGCAACTACAACCTCACGCTCAACCAGTATCTCCTCTGAAACACGATCTACAATCGTTACAGCCACTGTTTTTCCCTGAGGAAGACGTTGCTTCGGCGTCCACGTAAAGTGCCTGTCGTCCTTTACTGCTAGTGTAGTCTCTATAGCTGGCTTTGTGCGCAGCTCAAGCCGCCTCAAGCCACGATTGGCCGCACTCAGCGACATCGAAAACGCCGCATCGCTCGCCAGTATCGCTCCATCTTCAAATGTTACCCCCTCAACTCCAGGCGCCGCCTCGGTTGTAAAAGTCACCTCCGGCAACTCAACACCCAAGCCCGTAACACGCTTCACGCCGTTGAACTTCACGACATACGTGGTGTCTGCGACAAGAGCGTGCTTAGGTACAAATACCAGTGCATCACCATCAAGAAGCGACCGTTCGAGCGTCCACTCACCCTCAACCTCTGGAGTGACCGTAATGTGATCAAGCGGAATCCGCAGCAAGCGCTGATTGAGACTAACCCTTAGCTCTTGGTCGACGCTTACTGCCGACTTCACGTAGGATGGCTCAATCCTACCGTGTGTCAGCCACCCGAACATACCCAAACACACGGCTAAAATCACCCCGCTTACTGTTGCGCTAATAATAACTATCTTTTTTCGGCGCCGCATAGCGGTCGCCTGACTATTGTTTTCTACTTCTTGCATGTTTGTGTTCGTGTATATTCATGTAAAGTATAGCATACGCACGCTCCCCATTGCGAGAGCGAGACTGCAACAATCCATAGCAACCCAGTACCCTACGTTGCCTTTTCTCTAGAAAAAGATAAAACCCATCCTACTCGGATGGGTTTTATATAATTCGGCACCGTGCTAGTTTCCCACTTGTGGCAGTATAATCGCCGCTACAAGGCTTGACTTCTGTGTTCGGAATGAGAACAGGTATTTCCCTTGCGCCATGGGCACCGAAGTAAGGCTTTTTAAGACACTTTGAGCCGACGTACAGAAGTCGGTGGGTCAAAAGCCTTACTTCGATGTCCTTGATTTTGGACACGGTAGTGTGTAAGTTTTTTAAAAACTGACGTTGGTGATCTACACCAATTACTAGTTAAGTCTACCTCACCACTGTAGCTAATGCAAGCATTAGCACCCAGTAGCAAGGACATAAAAAGGCAATGGGACTATTAGTACGCTTCAGCTCCATGCATTACTGCACTTCCACCTTGCGCCTATCAAACAGATCGTCTATCTGTGTCCTCATAGGGAAATCTTATCTTGAAGTTAGTTTCGCGCTTAATATGCTTTCAGCGCTTATCTATTCCGAACATAGCTACTCGACAATGCAGCAGGTGGCCACAATCGATACACCAGAGGTTCGTTCATCTCGGTCCTCTCGTACTAGAGACAAATCTCCTCAAATTTCCTAACGTCCATACCGGATATAAACCGAACTGTCTCACGACGTTCTGAACCCAGCTCGCGTACCACTTTAATCGGCGAACAGCCGAACCCTTGGAAGGTGCTCCCCCTCCAGGA